>ERZ808046.60-NODE-60-length-146725-cov-15.960443_pt1 | contig 146725 bp, 136 predicted proteins | sample MGYA00380196_ERZ808046 | MGnify/ENA primary metagenome ERZ808046 (study PRJEB31490, sample SAMN06133421) | mouse gut metagenome | isolation source: Z6_2 | host: mice | place: China: Chengdu | collected 2015-05 ...
CCAAACTTTTTCCGGCAAGAATCCCCAATTATCAAGCTGTTTTCAGAAAAGTTTGGATTTTATATAAGTTTGGATTTTTCCTGTCCATTCTAAGGCATTTTCAGCCTTTAGCTGTTCTGTTGTCTTGTGTCTGTTTCATGCCCTCTATGAGCCTGTGGGAGCGTTCCTGTGCTTGCCTGTCTACATCAACAAGATAGGCGTTGAGCCTGCCGTTTGTAAGAAGATTAGTGTATGTAACCTTGTGGTACTGCTTCAGATAGTTCATATGCCGCTGTCCCCATATGCCTATGGGCTGTTCTTCTTCGGCGGGTACAGACAAACACGATATTAAATAATCGCCTTGCCTTTCGTATCTGCCGCCCAGTTCCTCAAATAATGATTTTGCCATTTTCTATTTCCTCCAAATAAGATATTCACTCCACATTATGGTGTCTGTTGTCTTAAACATAATTTTTAGTTTTCTCCTTATCTGGTTTCACTCATCTCGCATTTTCCCATAAAATGGGAGGTTTTTTTACGAAAAAATTTTTAAGCGTCAGAGCTGCCTGCAAAAATCCCCGGCAAACACATGAATGTTTCTACATTCTATCCCGTAAAACTTCTACTTTACAGGCATGTTTCTTTGTTCCTTTGTCATAACCGATTCCTACACCAATCACACGCCCCGTATACTTAGGCCTCTCTCCTAGTTTCCCTTCAAATCTAAGCACATATTTCCTGTCCCTGATCTGCTGCAGCGCCTTCTTAGGCGTATCATTCACCTTCAATTCGAGAATTATCCCATCAGCCGTATGATCGGTCTCCGGATAAAAAATAAAATCCACATATCCTATCCCGCTCTTATCTTCCCGTTCCACCCGATAGGTATCTCTGGCGGCAAGATAGACAAGATTCACTACAGCCGTTAGATCGGTCTCGTTACTGTAATTTAACAGCGGAACTTCTGTATTATGTGCAAATTCCAGTATTTCAACCATCACTTTCGTGTCGTTTTCAAGCGTTGCCTTAAGCATCCGGGCAGACTGTCTGGCAAGTTGATGCACGTACCCCAGTGTCGGCTCCTTTATTAGCATATCCCTGAAACGGTCCATCAATTCTTTGTTCGGGATCTGTACGCATCCCTTCTCAAAACTCAGGAAACCATACACTACCATAGCTGATAAGATCTCGTCCCTTGTTGTAAGATTCATGGAGGATGCCGCGTATTCACACACATTTGCCTCGACCGGAATATCCGATATCATTTTAACCAAATCTTCACGTACCTGCGCTGTGTTCTGCTCTATATAATAGAATATCTCATCATAAGGTCCTGAACTGGTCCAGTAATTTCCCAAATTATTATTCGTAAGCGCCGCAACTACTGAACGAGGATTGTATACCCTCTCTCCCTGTTTGGTATGGTATCCGTCATACCAAAGCCTCAATCCGCCTCTGGTCACTCGCGGATCCTTCTGATTCGTAAGAAATCTTTCATACAGTTCATCGACTTCCGCCTCTGTAAATCCAAAATAATCCCCATACATTTCTTCCGATACCATCGTATATTCAAGAAACATATTCAATTCAGAGCCGCTGGAATACTTGGCGATCGGCAGGATACCCGTCATATACGCCAACGATACATAAGCCTTCCCCTTTAACAGATTACTCAGAAAATCGATATATTCTTCCCTGTCTTTTTGTGTCGCAAAATCTCTGTGAAAAATAAAATCCCATTCATCTAAAATAAATACAAACCGTTTCGAATCATAGGAATTATACACAGCAGAAAATGCGTCCCATACGGCATCATCTTCCTGAATACCGGCCTTCGGATATGCTTCCTTCAAATCCTTGATCAGCCTGTTCTCGATCCGTTCGATATACTGCTCGTAACTTCTGCACTTCCTCGGCAATTCATTAAGGGATATGAATATTACATCATATCGTCCTATATGATCCTTATAAGAATCCGATTTTGCAATCTTTAACTGGTCAAAAATATACTCTGCATTACACGCACAGGAGAAAAAGGAAGCGATCATATTCGCCATCACCGATTTCCCAAATCGCCGCGGCCTGGTAATACATATATAATTTGTACTCGTTTCGACCCTCGTTATTAACTGTTCCAGCAACAAGGTCTTATCAACAAAATACGGACTGCGGCACTCTCTATTATAAGTATCACAGACAGCCGTTGTATTCAGATAATTTCCCACAGTCTCACCTCCGGCATTTTAAGTGTGATCATCGTTTCCGCTTCATTGGGAAATCCCCTATCTGGCTCTCCACAACTGAATCAAGAAAAATAACATCGGCCCAAATGTCAGCAGCATCGCCGCTGTAAAAAACCAGGATGGCATATAGTTTTCATGCCAGACGGTCATAAAAGAAAAGATCAGCACTACAGACAATTTCATGCTGACGATCATGTGATACAGAACCCGATACACTCTTTCTCGATTCTGCGCAGTGATCTCTACGCCGGTATTCCACACCTGCGGGAAGTGCTCCAGTGCGGATATTCCCAGATACATCAGCCAATTCATGACAGGTATAAAGATCAAAGTCCCCTTTCCTGTCATAGAGTCCGCCTCTCCCGCAAAGTTATAATGCCCCGGCACCTTTTCCGGTATCTGATTCCATCCGGCCGCTAAGAATAGAGTAGATGCTGTCAGACATAACACACTTAAAATCTGCATCGTCTTTCCGAACTTTGTTTTTATCATCCTTTCTTAAGCCTCCCCTTGGGTTTTTCTTGTATTATTCTACCATACTCATGCATATTTTTCTATTCCTTTCGTTCGAGTCGGCAAAGTGTTCGGCAAAGCAGCACGCAAAAAACGCACATCCCCTTAACACTCGGGATGTGCGTTTCTTATCATGATTAATTATTTACCAGCTTATCCTCGTCGCTCCAGCTATACAGCTTACGAAGCTCCTCGCCGATCTTCTCGCACTCATGCTCTGCAGCATTTCTTCTCATAGCGCGGAAATGAGGCGCGCCGACCTTGTTCTCTGTCAGCCATTCCTTCGCGAAGCTTCCGTCCTGGATATCGGAAAGGATCTTCTTCATCGCCTTCTTGGTATCCTCTGTGATGATCTTCGGTCCTGTGATGTAATCGCCGTACTCCGCTGTATTGGAGATGGAATATCTCATTCCTGCGAAACCGGACTGATAGATGAGGTCAACGATCAGCTTCATCTCATGGATACACTCGAAGTACGCGTTTCTCGGATCGTATCCGGCCTCAACCAATGTCTCGAAGCCTGCCTGCATCAATGCACACACACCGCCGCACAGAACTGCCTGCTCGCCGAAGAGGTCTGTCTCCGTCTCTGTCCTGAAGTCCGTCTCAAGAACGCCCGCTCTTGCTCCGCCGATCGCCAGAGCATATGCAAGAGCCTTGTCAAGAGCCTTGCCGGAAGCGTCCTGCTCTACCGCTACCAGACAAGGAACGCCCTTGCCGGCCTGATACTCGCTTCTTACGGTATGTCCAGGTCCCTTAGGCGCGATCATCGTAACGTCCACGCCTGCCGGCGGAACGATCTGTCCGAAGTGGATCGCGAAGCCGTGAGCGAACATCAGCATATTGCCTTCCTCAAGGTTCGGAGCGATATCCTTCTGATACATAGCTGCCTGCAGCTCATCATTGATCAGGATCATGATGATGTCGGCCTTCTTAGCAGCCTCAGCAGCCGTATAAACCTCGAATCCCTGCGCCTCAGCCTTAGCCCAGGACTTGCTGCCCTCATACAGACCGATGATCACATGGCATCCTGACTCCTTCGCATTCAGGGCATGAGCATGTCCCTGGCTTCCATATCCGATCACCGCGATCGTCTTTCCTTCCAGTAATGACAGATTACAATCTTCCTGGTAATAAATTTTTGCCATTTTAGCATTCCTCCTACATTTAAATAAATTAAAAATATGTGTAATTAATATTTGTGAAACAGAAAACGGTTACTGCATAAATCCGTTCTCCGTTTTACAGTCAGTCAATATATGTAACATCCTTGCTTCCGCGGGACAGTCCTGTGATTCCCGTTCTTGCAAGCTCTAAGATCTCATAGCCGTCCAACAGGTTCAGAAAAGCCTCCAGCTTCGACTGATTACCTGTAAGCTCGATCATCAGCGATCCCGTCTCCACGTCTACGATCTTGGCACGGAAAATATCCGCGACCGAGATGATCTCCGCCCTCTCCGCTGCGTTGGCGCGGACCTTGATCATGATCAGTTCACGGTAAACCGATTCCTCCGGCTTTAACACCTTGATCTGTATCACATCCTCCAGCTTCCTGACCTGCTTCTCGATCTGAGATAAGATCAGCTCGTCCCCGGACGCGACGATCGTGATCCTTGTGAATCTGGGATCGGCCGTCACACCTGCGGTAATGCTGTCAATACTGTATCCGCGCCGGCTGAACAAACCGGATATCCGGCTTAACACACCGGTGGTGTTATCAACGATCAATGAATAAACTCTTTGCATAATGCACCTCTTTCTTACCTAATAAAATAATATTATCCAAAAAACAGAGTGCGTTCTGTTTTTTAATCATAACAATATCTTTTGCCTTTGTCAAGTAAAATATCAGGAATACTTAAGAATTCCCTCCGCCGTCTCTTCTATGTAATCGGCCCCGGCTTCAAGAAGCTCCTCCCGGGATCCGAATCCATACAAGATCCCCAGACAGTCGATCCCCGCGGCTCTCGCCCCGATCACATCATGCTCCCGGTCTCCTACCATCAGCACCTTAGACTTATCCGCGATCCTGCAGGCGTCAAGCGCATAGCGGATCACCGCTTCCTTCGTCCCGCGTCCGCCGTCCATCTCCATGCCCGCCACATAGTCAAAATACGAATTCAGTCCGAAATGTTCGATGATCTTCCTGGCAAACGGTTCCGGCTTAGAGGTCGCAACAACCAGCGTCCTTCCTCTTCTCTTCAATTCTTCAAGCACGGGCACAAGTCCGTCGTAGACCCGGTTCTCGAAGATTCCTTTCTCCCGGTAGTACTCCCTATAGTAACCAACAGCTTCTATAGACTGCTCCTTTGAAAACCCATAATATCTCTCAAAAGACACCGTAAGCGGCGGCCCGATAAAAGGATAGAGCTTCGTGCGGTCTGTCTCCTCGATACCGTATTTCTTCAGAGCGTAGATCACCGAATTCGTGATACCAAGAGATGAGTCCGTCAATGTCCCGTCCAGATCGAAGAAAAATGTATCATAGCTTCTCTTATCATTCATATTCTCTGTACCTGCCTTCACATACTATACTGCAATGCCTAACATGCATTCTATCACAGAGGACTCTCAATAACAAGAATCATGCGAAAAATATATGGAATATGTAGAAAACGGCCTGAATATAGTGTAGACTTATATACACACATAACGATACAAAAAGGAGAGAATCTGCATGAGCACAATGAAAGAAAGAATGCACACCGGCGAGCTGTATCTGCCGGGAGATGACGAGATTATGGAGGCGCAGGCGCGGTCGTATTGCCGGGCGTCACCATCGGCGACAATACGGTGGTCGGCGCCGGAAGCATCGTCACGAAGGACCTGCCGGCCAATGTACTGGCGGTTGGGAATCCATGCAGGGTCGTACGTGAGATCAGCGAACACGACCGGGAATACTATTACAAGGACCGGAAGATCGATTATAACTCTCTAAAGTCAAAGACCCCGCCGCAAGCAACGGGGCATCAAATTTGTAGCGCTGCAGAGCAGCGGGGTATTTGACCCTCGCGGCAGTCGCCAAATGAGCATGCAAGCATGCCCGCTTGGCTCGTTGCTCGCGGGAATAAGACGCAAGAATCCTCTTACGATGAACGGAAAGGGAGAGCAAAAGCCCTGTGTGCCGCCGCTCTCCCTTCCGGTTCGTCCTGTCTGATTCATTTTAATTCATTTTCAATTCATCCACGATATTGTTCCTGCGGATCACACGCATCGTATACAGCATCGTCATAAACACAACTCCGAAGACTCCGGCTGCCGCCGCCGCAAGATATCCCCAGGGTATCAGATACTTCACATCCGCTCCCGCACCAAGCACATGGTACAGCGCCGCGCTGATAAGAAGCGTGATCACAAACCCGTAGATCAGGGATCGGATCCCATAGATCAGACACTCATAGTTCATCATCTTCCCAAAGCCTTTGGGAGACATACCCATGGAGCGCAGCATGGCAAATTCCTTGCGGCGGAGCATCAGATTCGTGGAGATCGTATGGAATACATTCGCCACCGCGATCAGCGATATCAGTATCACGAATCCATAAGTCAGCACCTTGACTGCAACGATCGTATTCCGGTCCGTCTCATATGCTTCCCTCTTATTCTCCAGATAACCGATCTCATCCAACTGACGCTCATTAAACTTCGTTTCCAGCTCTTGAAGCGTCTCCGACGCATCCTCGCACTGTATTCCATAGACCGCGCTTAACCCTTCTTCCCTGAATTCCCCTTCGAATTTATGAAACATACTCTCCGGCAGGAACATTACCGGATAATTCCGGTAGCCTGTAAAATCTTCCGGCACATCCTCTGCGGCGTCCAGGAATTCTATCTCAAGCGTCTTCTTGAAAAAGACGCTTTCGCCGTCTTCACTGAACTCCATAAACCCGCCTTCTATCATCCCGTTTGCATCACTGGGATAAAGCGGCTTCTTCTCATAACGCTCTGTATCCGCATTATAATGCTTTGCAGAATTCAGATACAGCACCCTGATATGATCGGCGTCCTGGTAATCGGACAGATCCGCCTTCTGCTCCTTCGCATACCGGGCGAAGTCCTCATCCGGCAGAACGATCATCGTACCGTCGATCCATACCTTCCCGTCCGTATCCAAGTCTGTAACCATGTCTATTCCGTCCGAAAAACTCTCTACATAGTACCCCAGGACCTCTTCCTGCGCCCACTCCTTGGGAACCAGAAAATCAAAAGATACCTTGTAATAACCGGATACCGACAAGACGCCCTGCGTATTTCCGATGATCTTCTTCACATCCTCATTACGCTCCTTCACCTCTGCATAGAGCGTATATTCCAGATCTGACTTCGGAGCATCCAGAACGAAGGCTCCTGTATCCATCAGATACCGGTTGAATAGCCCCGCCGCCGTAAACAGCCCGATACTCATAGTCAGGGAGACCACTGTTGCACGGTATTTCCTGCGGTCACGTTTATAATTCTTCTGTGCCATCATCCCTTCAAGTCCGAACAAAGAGACGATCCATCCTCCTGTCTTCACCTCGCCCGGTCTGATACGGATCTCATTGCTTGCGCGGATCGCCTCCATAGGCGTGATCTTCTTGATCCGCCTTGAAGGAATCCACACCGATATCATGATCGTCACGAACGCTGTCAGCGCAGCCGCGGCTGCCGCCCACACCGGCACATACAGCGGGATTCCCATCTTCGTCCCATGGATCCAGTTTGTAAGGTTCTCTCCGATAAAATGAAGCGTCACGCCTATGCCGCCGACACCTGCCAGGATACCCAGCGGGATACCCACTATACTGACAAAGAACGCTTCATACCGCATTGCACGGCGAAGCTGCTTCTTCGTCGCCCCGATGGACGATAACAGCCCGAACTGCACGGTTCTCTCCCGAAGCGAGATAGAGAATGCATTATAGATCAGCGTGATCGAACCTGCCATGATCACAACGACCAGTATCGCCATAAGCCCCGCCAATATAGTAATCAGATTCGAATTATCTGCGATTCCAAGCCACCTTAAGAGGAACTCGTTAAACATGACCTGCGTATCTCCATCCGTAATCTTTTCATTTGCAAAATCAAACACCTGACGCGGTTTCTTCATCTCTATGAATATATCCTGATACTCGGTCTCCTCTGCCGTCGGTCCGGCCAGTACATCATATCCCGCTCCCGAATAAGAAGTATCCGGCCATCTGTCGTAGATGCCGACCACCGTATATGTCCTGCTTTCCTTTGGGGTAAATGTCTCCATATCGCCGGAGTTCCCGTCCATATAGCAATTGTTCTTTCCCAGTCTCTCGCCGTTCAAAGTCCGTTCCCCAAGTTCCAGAGTAAACGTATCCCCGATCTTCGTCTCCTGCCCCTGCGGTTCATTTGCCAGAAGATAAGACGGGACTGCAATCTCATACTCCTTCTTCGGAAGCCTTCCCTCCTTCATCAAGGCCGGAAGCATCTCCAAAGCCTCTTCCGACAAGGCCCGCACATAGAGATACGGCATACTGGGAGAATTATTAAGCACCGGTTCAAACCGGGCATATCCCATTACCTTAAGCCTGGCTGCTTTGGCAACATCCTGGTCTTCTGCAAGCTTATCTGCACTGTCCTTGTCTGTTTCCGAGACAGCCACATGCCAGTTGCCGTCCATGGCGATACTGTAATCCAAAAGGAATCTCTGGAAGCTGGTACCGAAGGTCGCCACTGCCGTGATCATAGAAGTCGACAGAATAACGCCGATGATGGTCACGATCGTCCTGACACGGTTTGCCCGCATCGTCTTTGCCGTAATTCTGGAGAAAATATTCATCGCCTGATCACCTCGTCTTTCACGATCCGCCCATCCTCCAGCGCAATGATCCGATCCGCCTGCAGAGCGATATTCTCATCATGCGTGATTACGATCACCGTCTGATGATAGACCTCGTTGGAGTAGCGCAGAAGCTTCATAATCTCCCGGCTGTTCTCACTGTCAAGATTCCCGGTAGGCTCGTCGGCAAGAAGGAGCGCCGGCGCATTGAGAAGCGCTCTTCCGATGGAGACCCTCTGCTGCTGACCGCCGGAGAGCTGATTTGGCAGATGTCCCTCTCTGCCCTTAAGCTTAAGAAGCATAAGCAGCTCTTCCATTCTCTTCTCATTGACCTCTCTTCCATCCATCAGCACCGGAAGCATCATGTTCTCCCGCACATTCAGAACCGGGATCAGATTATAGAACTGATAGATCAGACCCACCTGACGTCTCCGAAATATCGCCAGCTCCTCCTCGTCCTGCGAATAGACATTGATTCCTCCTACCGTCACCTTCCCGGATGTTGGCCTGTCTACTCCGCCGATCATGTGCAGAAGCGTTGATTTGCCCGAACCGGACGAACCGACGATCGATATGAATTCTCCGCGGTTCGCTGTAAAAGATACGTCATCCAGCGCATGTACCGCATTCTCTCCTTCCCCGTATACCTTACAAAGGTTATCGACTCTTAATATTTCCATATTGTTCACCCTTTTTAACCAGACTCTCAGAAAGAAGTATTCTCCGTCCTGATGTATTTTTAGTATACACCGTGCGCATGACCCTTCCATGACTATTCCATAACAATTCTGTCACATTTCAGTATACACCGATTTTCCGCGTACATATACCAAAAACAGCGTGTAATTCCTACCCGGGAACTACACGCTAAAGAAATCATAACTTTATTCAAACTTTTTTTCGAAATAATCGTCTATCTTCTTCTTAATCTCCGCAGGCTTCAGATATTTCGCCAGATATCCGTCCGGCCTTAAGGCGATCACCCTTCTCACCGTATCAGGATCCGTCCTTCCGGTCAGGAAGATGACTGAAATATCCGACAGAGAATTCTCCGAGCGGATCATCTCCAATACCTGTTTCCCGTCGCAGACCGGCATCTCATAATCAAGCAGAAGAAGATCCGGTTTGTCAAGGATGACACACCGAAGCGCTTCCACACCGGAGCTTGCCATAGCCACCTCATAATCTTCCTCCAGCAGATTCTTCATACTCTGCCGTATAGTCATAGAGTCGTCTACTATAAGTACCTTCTTCTTCGGAACCGCTTCCTCCTCCCGCCTCGTCAGATATTCTTCAATCTCTGCCATAGCGTTATTCTCCGCCCCGATCGGAGTTCCGATCCCGTTCTGGAGCAGATGCGGCGCGATAGCGCAGTATGCAAAATATCCTGCCCCTGTATCTAACAAGAGACTGACCTGCAGTCTTTCCTTTTCATACATCTCACGGAACTGCTCATATGTAAGAAGATTCTCTTCCTTCACCTCGTACAATTCCGAATCCGGCAGATGTTCCCTGACACGCCCGACAAATTGACGCGCCGTATATCTGGCAGCATTGAGCAGCATCGCATCCAGCTTGTTCGTCTCGATCCCCATGACCTTTCCGACCGTGTTGATGAGCAGCTTCTCCTCAAATACCAGGAAGATCTCACACTCCTCTTCCTGATCCTTCCTGCTGTAAACCAGACGGTAATATACCCCTTTGCCGAATTTCTCACCGCTGTAGGTATCGCTGATCACATGCGATTCCAACTGGAACATATCGAAGATCAACTGTACGATTACTTTTTTCATCGCTTCGAGCTCTTCTTCCGGCAGCAAGTCTACCCACTTGCTCAGGCCTTCTCCGGTGATCGCACGGTCCTCTGTCAGCGTATGTCCGATCAGCCACCCCGCGCAGACGCCGAGGAAATGCCTCACCGCTTCCGGAGAATAATTGTTCTTCTCCAGCTCTTCTTCGAGCGCAGGGAGCGTCTTCTTCCGAAATCCCTGATGAATTTGCCTGTGTGTCTTAAGCCCCTCGTAATTAACAGACATCATGTATCTTTCTTCTTCCCCAAAATGCTGCATTGCATGGTCTTTAAAAAATTTGATTCCCTCCTGGCATGCCCATTGACTCTTCTTTTCTTCTTCCCCAAATGCGAAAAGTTTGTTAATGATCTTAAAAAGCCTTTTATGCTCTTTATCGATAATGTCTACTCCGATATTGTACTCTTCCTTCCATACTAATTGACTTTCCATACAGATCCTCCTTCTCCACAGCTAATATCATACTCTCTGTGTATTTTTCATAAAAGTCCATTTCCGGATTGCAGACAACATCTGCCAATAAATACTATATCACATACATATAAAAAAAGGAACTACTTCATTAACACTGCAAAACTAACTCTTCTATTGAGGCATTGCGCGCCGTAACCGTCCGCATGCCCGCCGCCTTTGCCGCCTCTTCGGTCTTACCGCCCATGCACACCGCCTGCACCGTTTCATAAGAGTATTCCCCCAACAGCCTGCAGAATCCTTCCACGGCAGAACTGCTGGTAAATATCACCTTCGTAACGCTCCCATCCTTCATAAACAGACGCAGCCGCTCTCTTTGGTTTTCCATGAATACCGTATCGTAGACGGCCAGATCCGTGTAAGAAAGAGCCTGGTTTTCACTGATCTCTTCAAGAATCTCCGGCCCGCCCACAGAAGACCTGGCAAGCAGGATTCCCGTTCCGTCCGTAAGCTCCTTCGCAAGCAGTCTGCCAAGAGACCTCCCGTCATAATGCCCGGGCATATAGTCCGCCCGGATCCCCTTATCCTTCAATGCATTGGCCGTGCCCTCTCCGATCACGGCGAATCTCATATGCGATACATCCCTGACGTCCATCCCCGCATCCAGCAGCATCTCAAAAAAGCACTGTACTCCATAGGGAGAAGTGAACGCCAATACCTGGTATTCCCTGAGCCTTTTTAACTCCTTACGGATTCTTTTCAGACGCTTTTGGCCGTCTGCGGGGACCGTTCGGATAACGGGGACCGTAAGCACCTCCGCCCCCAGCGCTCTCAAATACTCCTGCAGCTTATCTCCCCGCTCTGCCGGACGCGTCACAAGAATCCTCTCTCCCGACAACGGAAGCTGCTCATGCCATGCAAACTCCTCTGCAAGCTTCACGACCTCTCCCACAATAATAACGGAAGGCGGCTCGATCTGCTGCTTTCTTGCCTCCTCTGCCAGGGTAGCGACTGTTGCTGTGACCCTTCTCTGATCCGCGGTCGTCCCCTGCTGCAGGATGGCGGCCGGCATACTGCCCGCTATCCCCGCAAGCATAAGATTCCCCATGATCTCCTCCAACGCCTGCACGCCCATGAGAAATACCAGCGTCCCTTTCGTCCGCACAAGGGCCTCATAGTCCGTCTTCCTGTCTCTTCCTTTTCTGCGGTGCCCTGTAATAATATGCACGCTCGACACATAATCCCTGTGGGTCACCGGAATCCCGTTATAAGCCGGAACCGCGGCGCAGGAAGACACTCCCGGCACCACCTCGAAGGGGATCCCTTCCCGGCGCAAGGCCTCTATCTCTTCGCCTCCCCTCCCAAACAAAAAAGGATCTCCGCCTTTTAACCGTATCACTTTTTTGCCAAGCTTTGCCTCCCGGATCAAGATCTGATTGATCTCCGTCTGCGGGATCGCGTGATGTCCGGAAGATTTCCCCACATTGATCAGTTCTGTGTCCGCCGGAATCATAGACAGGATCTCATTACCGACTAGCCTGTCATATACGATACAATCTCCCGCCTTAATAAGCTTCCAGGCCTTCACGGTCAGAAGCTCTACAGAGCCCGGACCGGCTCCGGCCAGCCATACTTTTCCTGTCTGCATCATCTCTTCACCTCTGTATCATCCGAGCGATTCACTGCCTTCCTTAAGCTGCCTTGCAAGTTCTCTGCCCAGGGCTTCAGGCTGTCTTCGATCTCCCGTTATATACATCCTTTGGGAACGCTTAGACGCCTCATTATAATATAATCCCTGAACCTTCATCCGTTCTTTGTCGAGAATCCTGGCGTACACGCCGGCGGGTATGGAACAGCCGCCGCTTAAGTACTCCATAAAAGCCCTCTCACAACGGGCGCATATCTCTGCCTCTCTGTCAAAAAAGCCGTTAAGATAGCTGTAGTCCTCCCCGGCGCGCCCCTGAATCCCCAGAATCCCCTGACCGGCTGCAGGTATCATCTCCTCCGCAGAAAAATACCTGCTGATGCGCTCTGACAGCCCCAGCCTTAAGAGCCCGGCCGCTGCCAGAACCAGGGCGCCGTACTCTCTGTCATCCAGTTTTTGAAGCCTTGTGAGGACATTGCCGCGCACGGTCCTGATCTCGGCACCCGGATACAGCTCCTTAAGCTGCAGGATCCGCCTGTTGCTGGAACAGCCGATCGGCCTTCGGTAATCATATTCCGTACTTCCTCTTGGCAGCACAAGGACATCCCTTGCGTCCTCCCGGCGTGAGAATCCGATGATCGGAAGTTCTCCCGGAACCTCCATCGGCATATCCTTAAGGGAGTGTACCGACAGATCCGTCGTCCCCTCCTTCAATGCAAGATCCAGCTCTTTGACAAACAGCCCCTTCTGCCCGATCTCATCCAGTTTTTTTGACAGGATCTTATCTCCGGTCGTGACGATCTTTACAAGCTCCGTCTCATATCCCTCGCAATTACGGCGGATGTATCCAGCCACGATCTGTGCCTGGATACACGCAAGCCTGCTTTCTCTTGTACCTATCCTGATCTTCCTCATATCTTCATCCTTCTTCCGTCACTCTCTAGTACAACAAAGCCCTGACCATTCCCCGAAGCCTTGCTGCTGTGCATACGGCGGCTGTGCAGAGGGCAAAGTCCGCTCCCGCAGTCACCAGAAAACCATTTACCAGCAAGATCTTCCACGTCACCTCCTGGAAGATCAGAAAACGGCATACGGCATAATAATATACCATACCGACGGCATAATATACCAGCAGGCCGGCAGCGGAAACAAAAAGAAGCTTCGAAAACCGCAGTGTTCCAAGCCATTCACACAACCATGCCATAATATATGCAGCCACGGCAAATCCCAGGAGATAGCCGAAGCCCGGCCGAAGCAGATACGCCGGACCGCCGCCGGAAGCAAATACCGGCACTCCGGCTAACCCGATCAGCAGATACGCCCCCACGCTGAATCCCGCAAGCCTTCTGTCAAGCATAAGCCCTGCAAGCAGCACAAAGAACCACTGCAGGGTAAAATGCATAGGTATCGGCTCTGTCGGCAGCGTGATCTTAATGAATGCCCCGACTGCGATCAACGCCGCAAACAGACCGCCAACCGTCAATTCCCGAATACTCATAAACTGTTTTTCACTCTTTATGATCCCACAGAGTATTTCCTCCTATTGTCCTCTATTCGACTTATATAAGATACGCCATATGATCTGCTGTTGTCAATCCTAAACTGTCAGCCCGCTGGCCAGCGTGATCTCCGGCAGCGTCTTTAGAAACTGCTCGGCGTTCCTGTAAGCGATGCCATCCTCCGTGTCCATATCCTCTCCAAGATACAGAACATACCGGCCTGCCAGTGTCCCGTACCGGGGCGAGGTCAGTGCCAACTTTTCCTCATCCATCAGATGCCTTGCCTGCTCCCGTACATACTGGCTGCTGTGCTTGATCTCATAGGCGGCGCAGGAATTGGTATCCTTATCATAGATAACCATATCATACTCACCGCTGACAAACTGCAGCTTGAACACCTGGTACTGCTTGGGAAGCGCCTTCAGCGCTTCCAGCAGGACAATATCCTCCAGCATCCGCCCCCGGACTTCTCCAAGGATACGCTCCGCGATATAGTCCCTTTCATTGGATGATAGCTGGCTGAATGTTTCATCCTGCATCAATGAATACACCAACACCTGCGCCTGGCAGTATCGCATACCGGGCTGTATAAACAATACCCTCTGTTCTTTCTCCGCACCAGGCGCATACTCAATGGGGCATTCCACGATCAAATCCAGCGATTTCAAATACTGCCTGATCTGTATCGCCTGGGAATCAGTCACCGTAAGAGTCTGCCGCTCCCGGTTGCGGATATTGAGAAGCTGCATCAGCTTTTCGGTCACAGCCTGTTTATCGATCCTGCCGAGCGCATCCGTCCGCTTTGTGACATCCCGTTCATTACGCAGGTTCCGCTCTGAAATGCCCAGGTCATGGGAGACAAAATCCCGCGTGATGACCTTCTGCACAAAACTGTGGTTCATATCCTCAATAATACGGTTGATGGCATTGGTCAGTTCATCCGCTTCATAGAGGCTGCGCAGATGCCCGAAATAATGACCATATCTAAAGCACGCCAGCGAATGCTGGATGTTTTTCGCAATGGCCGTGTCAATATACCGCCGGGTGGATTCGTCATCCCGGAAGGAGGAATCATCTGCGGCAGCATCCTCGTCCTCGAAGGCCAGTTCCCCCGGCTGGAGCATCCCACCGTAGCGGATATACTCATCGATGCTGCCAATACCAAGCAGACGGCTATATTCCCGGAATGGAATGAAGGTCGTGTGGATGGTACGCACCCTGTCATACAGCTCGTTGTCCCGCGCAAACCAGAAGCCCAGGGAATCCGTACCGGACAGCACGATCCGCATTCCCATGGGGACATACAGGTCGGAAAGCAGCGCAGCGGAATCAATAAAATCCTCCATCAGCGTCACTTCATCAATAAAAATATACTTATATCCGGCATGGTACAGGGTATCCAGGTCATGAACAAGGTTGTTCATGATATCGCTGTTCCGCATCTTCACATAAGCGGCTTTTTCCCGTTCTTCCTCATTCATATCCGCAATCGCCTGATACAGCATGGTAGTTTTTCCTGTCCTGCGAAGGCCGTAGACAGCGCAAACCCTCGTCCAATTCTTATCATCTCGCAGATAACGCACGAGTTTTTCAAAGCAATCCCGCTTTTCAAGCTCCCTGACATTCCGAACCATACTGCCAAGTGCAGCCCCGGTTATGAGATTGGTTTCAAACTTCATCGCTTTCACCTCCCGAATGGGAACCTGCTTTTTCAGCTCCTTCAGCCGTTCTTCCAACTGTTTCCGTTCCCCGATCTGATCCCGAATTTCCTCCAGTTCATCCTCCCGGATATATTTGCTTTTGATTTTCCCGTCCTCCCGCCACTGTCGGTAGTGCTGGACTTTCCCTTTAATCGTCTTTCTGGAAATGTATCCGGCAGGCAACCCTGCAATCCGTTCTTCGATACGGCGTATAATCTCATATACATCCTCCATAAGGCACTGCACCTCCTTGCTTACAGTATATCCGAAGATAACCTACAAATCAAGAGGTTATCCAGAAAAGGGGAGCGTCTACACCTCCACATTCCTCCTGAAGCTTACATAAGTCGTAATAAAATACAGAGCATAGATTCCGAAGAACAATAAGAACGATAACCCGAAATAATTGATCACCGCCGTGCGGATCCCTGTGTAGAAGATGAATTTCCCGCTCATGAACACCGATACACTCCCGCCGATCACCGCCGCAAGGAATACCGGACACAGATAATAGCACGCAAGCTGTTTGAGGATCACCATCCCGATCTCCTGCCTGTTCATCCCAAGCTTCTTAAGCACCGAATACCGGAACTTATAATTTGCAGAATCACTGAGCTGCTGCACAGACAGCACCGTCAAAGCAACACACAAGAACACCAGCCCTATATAGAAGCATGGGAAGATCAGGCTGGACAGCATATACTTCATCTCCGGGATCAGATTGTCCCGCACCATATTCTCCACTGACATAACGACGATCGTATCCGAACCGCAGCAGATATTTCCCGGCAAAGCCTTATGCCCTGCAATGTCCTCATCTTCCCCGGTATCGTTCCGGGACTTCGGCCCGCCGATATGATCCAGCTGATTCCCCAGCCCGAACGGCGCTTCTCCCTCAATATCCACAGCCAGCTCCGAATAATAAGGAGTCAGCAGCGCCTCCTGCGAATCAGGAACAACGATCACATAGTCTCCGCCGTTATGTCCGTCCTGTGAAAATGGTTCCGCATAATATCCTGCGAATTGAAGTTCCCCCTCGTTCCCCCGGATCGTAATATCATCCTTCAGCTTCCCGGCTTCTTCCCGTATCCTCTCTTTCAGATGAATGAGATATTCATGCTCTCCAAGAGGAACTGCAGGATATCCAAGCATACCACGGAGACGGTTATAATCCGACAGCTTCATATAGGTATCATACTTGCAATAGAACGCACCTTGCCCGCTGTCTTTCGCGATCTTCTTAAGGTTCGGGCTTCCATCCTCATTCAGATACGTCCTGCCGAAGGTCTTCAAATGGGTGCTGAGCCAGATATTGACCTGGCTTTCCTCCGGGATGCGCCCATCTGTCCGCGCACCGTTTGCACCGCCTTGCACGCCTTTTTGGATCCTTGCATAGATATGATATGGATAAGCCTCTGATATCTTCGCCGATTCCCCTATGACCTCCAGTTCATCCGCAAAATCATCCTCCGTGTCCGCACTGTTGATCTGCACGTCAAATGGGAACTTCGTTTCAAGGATCTTATTCTGATAGTCGCTGAACATCATCGCCACCGTACATCCTAAGAACGCTACGGTAAACAGCGCCGTCAGCGTCCCCATGGTAAAGCTCATGGTCTTAAGCTTCGAGGAGAACTGCCGCAGCAGGAAGAGATTCTGTCCGCGGTACACCGCATTCCCCCTTCTTCTCACATAACAGACCAGCCAGGAAGATAAGCCTATATAGAAGAGATAAATGACCAGGACGATCCCCACCAGAAAGAACAGCACGTGCCCGCCGTTCTGGATTTTGCCCAAGAAGATAAATGCCGCAAATAATCCCAGGAACAGGACAGACGCAGGAAGCAGCCATCTCTTCCGCTGCTCATGAGATTCCCTCACCTCCTCATTCTTCTTCTGAGCCTCCATCAGATCGCGGATATTCATCCTCTTGAACCGCCTTTTGCTCCGAAGCAGAGCCAGAAGATAACAGCCCCCATAGCAAGCGGCAGTCATCAGGATACAATCTCTGTTGAATTCCATGTGAAGGTCGTATTTCATCCGAATCATGCTGTACAGGATCGTCATGATCACCTGCTGCAATAGGACTCCAAACACCATTCCAATAAAAAACGCACCTATCCCAAGCAGGACATTCTCCCGCTGATACAGACGGGCGATCTCCTTCTTCTTCATACCGATCAGAAGATAGATCCCGAATTCACGGCTTCGCTTCTCAAGCATGAACCGTACCATGTAATTGATCAGCCACGCCACGATCAATACGATGAAGAAGGTCGCAAGTCCCACAAGCGCCATCATCAGACCGACCGCCTGAAACATCTCTTCAATGTCCCTGGTGAAGATCAGGCTGTTAAATGCGAACATCAGCGCCGTCACGAAGGTCATGGTCAGGAAATACACCAGATAATCCCTAGCAGAACGCCTGACATTCCGAAATGCAAGTTTACCTAGCATCGCTCGCTTCACCTCCCGTCAGGGCCAGGACATCCAGGATCTCATTTAAGAAATCCCGCCTGTTCTTCGAACCGCGTATCAGCTCATGGAATATCTTCCCGTCCTTCAAGAACAGGATCCGGCTGCTGTAGCTTGCTGAAAACGCATCATGGGTGACCATGAGTATCGTCGCTTGCATCCTCCGGTTCATATCGGTAAACGTCTCCAGAAGCGTCTGGGCAGACCGGGAATCCAACGCCCCCGTAGGTTCGTCCGCAAGGATCAGGCGCGGATCATTGATCAAGGCTCTCGCACAGGCGCACCGCTGCTTCTGGCCGCCTGATACCTGATAGGGGAATTTGTCCCGGATATCCTTAATCCCAAGGAGCGTAAGCATCTCCTCGCATTTGCCGCGGATCTCCTTCTTCCCGCGCCCATGCAGCGTCATGGCAAGGATGATATTCTCCTCGATCGTCAGCGTATCCAGAAGATTGTAATCCTGGAATACAAACCCCAGATTCTCCTTCCTGAATTCGGCAAGCGCATTCTCTTTCATCTCGGCAATGTCCGTATCCCCGTACCATATATGCCCCGCCGTTACTCTGTCGATGGTGGAAAGTATGTTCAGAAGCGTCGTCTTGCCGGAACCGGACGCCCCCATCACTCCCACGAATTCTCCCTGCGCTACGGTAAAACTGACACGGTCAATGGCCTTCGTCACATTCGAGGCACTGCCGTAGTATTTCTCAACATCACACACCCGGATATAATCCTTCATGTACCGTCTCTCCCTTCTAATGCTGAATATTTTTGTCAGTTTTACTTTAGCAGATCTTTATAAAATGTAGTATCGCCCCGTCTTGCAGTAATCTTACAATTTTGAAAGATTAAAAATCAAGCCTTTATAACTCCTTTGCAAGATAGCTGCTCACCGGGAATTCTAAGATCATCTCCGTCCCTTCCTGTTCACGGGACTTCACATCTATCACAATCCCCAATTTCTGGCACAGCCTTTCGCACAGATAGAGTCCCATCCCCGTGGAACGCTCCCTCTTGCGTCCGTTGCTCCCGGTAAATCCCTTCTCGAAGATGCGGTCAAGTTCTTCTTCCCTGATGCCGATACCGTTATCTCTCACGGTCAGACGCACTCCATGCCCGTACTTAGCCGTGCTGATCCAGATACGGGCTCCCTCCTCTCTCCGGTATTTCGTACTGTTCAGTACAAGCTGATTCAGGATAAATGTGATCCACTTCCGGTCCGTATACGCAGAATCCCCGCAGTCTATCTCGGCCTGAACCCGGCTCTGAATCAGACAGAGCTTATTCTTTTTCAGCACCTCTGCCGCAATTTCCTGCAGATCCGTCTTACGGATCACATAATCCTTGTACACCTCATCCGACCTGGCATAGTAGAGCGCCATATCCACATAATTCTCGATCTTCTGGTTCTCTAGGCGGATCCGCCGCGTACTGTCATTCTTATCATTCTCACACATCAGGTCAATGCCCGTGATCGGCGCCTTGATCTCATGCACCCAACTCTCGATATATTCCCGGTATTCCTTCTGTTCATCTTCGATCTGCCGGATCCGTTCAATGACCGACTTGTTGGAGATCCGAATCAGATCTCTGTACAGCTGATCCTCAAGCCTGTGGGATGCCGGCATCAGTTCTCCCAGAAGATACCGCTGATCCATCTTCATAAGAGCCGTCTCTAATTCCTCAAAATAGCATTTTCTGTTATAATACCCGTATCCAAACCACGCAGCCAGAATCAGGAGCCAGAAGATGACGACCAGCAGGTAATATTCCGTCTCATATCCCGTAGCATATAAAAATCCTGCTAAAAGCAGCATACAGGTCATATGCAGCACTATAAGCAGGATTTTATCTCTTAAATATTCTGTAAGCTTCATATCCGATACCCCATTCCCCGCTTCGTCTCGATCAGGCCACAGACTCCGATCTCCCGAAGCTTTCCGCGGATACGCGTAATATTGACGCTCAGTGTATTATCATCAATGAACACCTGGTTATCCCACAGATACTCGATCATATCCGCCCGGGGAACGATCTCCCCCTTCTTCCGAAACAAATAATGCAGGATCTTCAACTCGTTCTTAGTAAGCTCCGTCTGATGGGTGCCGCAGCTTACCATCCCTCTTGCAATATCAAGCTCCACACCCTTATACACAAGCTTTTGCTCTTCTTCCCTTGTATCCCGGTGTGTTCTCTTAAGAACTGCCGCGATCCTTGCCAGAAGGATCGGCGCCTGAAAGGGCTTGGTGATATAATCATCTCCCCCTTTCAGCATTCCGTTCAGCTCATCCATCGAATCCGTCCGGCTGGTCACGAAGATCACCGGTACCTCGGATTCTGCCCGTATCTTCGTACAGATACCGAAGCCGGACTCTCCTGGAAGATTCAGATCCAGCAGCACAAGGTCCGGCTTCTCTGCCAGCACGGCAGAAGCAACGTCCGAGAAGTCTTCAAGGGCAGTCACCTGATACAGCGCATTCTCCAGGAGCACTCTAAGCTCCTGACGGATGACAGCATCATCCTCCGCAATCATAATATTCATAAGAATCTATTTCACAAGCAGGCTCTTCCCGGTCATCTCTTTCGGCTGTTCCATTCCCATAAGCTCGATCAGGGTCGGCGCAATATCTGCCAGGCAGCCGCCCTCCCGAAGCTTATAAGCAGGATCGGCATTTACCAGGATGAACGGCACCGGATTCGTAGTGTGCGCGGTAAATGGCTCGCCCGTCTCCTCGTCGATCAACTGCTCCGCATTCCCGTGATCCGCACAGATAAACATCTGGCCGTCCACATCCTTGATCGCTTCCACTGCCTTCCCAACGCATTCGTCCACAGCCTCGATCGCCTTGATCGCCGCAGCCTCTACGCCGGTATGGCCTACCATGTCCGGGTTCGCGAAGTTAATGATGATCACGTCATATTCTTTGGAACGGATCGCGCCCGTCAGCTTATCGCATACCTCGTACGCGCTCATCTCCGGCTTCAGATCATAGGTCGCTACCTTCGGTGAGTTCACAAGGATCCTGTCCTCGCCTGCATTCGGCTCCTCCACACCGCCGTTGAAGAAGAAGGTCACATGGGCGTACTTCTCTGTCTCAGCGATACGCGCCTGCTTCTTCCCGTTGGAGGCAAGGAATTCCCCGAACGTATTGGTGATCTCTTCCTTGACGAATGCTACCTGCTTATTCTCGATGGTCACGTCATACTCCGTGAAGCACACATAACAGGTCTTCACCCTCTCGCCTCTGTCGAAGCCTGTGAATCCGTCGTCGCAGAAGGTCCTGGTGATCTCTCTTGCACGGTCAGGGCGGAAGTTGAAGAAGATGATCGAATCGTTATCCTTAATAGTCGCAGCCGGAGCGCCGTCCTTCGTCACAACGGTCGGAAGCACGAATTCATCCGTCGTATCCTTATCGTAGGAAGCCTGGATGCCTTCCGGTCCGCTTACCGCCTTCTCACCCTCGCCGTATACCATGGCGCGGTATGCCTTCTCCACACGGTCCCAGCGGTTGTCGCGGTCCATCGCATAGTAGCGTCCCATGACCGTCGCGATCTCGCCTACACCGATCTCTTCCATCTTCGCCGCAAGCTGTTCTACATATTCCTTCCCGGAAGCCGGAGGCGTATCACGTCCGTCCAGGAAACAATGTACATATACCTTCTCGATGCCCTGACGCTTCGCCAGCTCCAGAAGACCGTAGATATGTGTATTATGGCTGTGTACGCCGCCGTCAGACACCAGACCGAACATATGCAGCGCGCTGTTGTTCTTCTTCACATTCTCACATGCAGCAAGAAGCGCCGGATTCTCGAAGAAATCCCCGTCCTGGATCGCCTTCGTGATCTTGGTAAGATCCTGATATACGATGCGTCCCGCGCCCATATTCAGATGCCCCACCTCGGAATTGCCCATCTGTCCGTCAGGAAGCCCTACCGCCATGCCGCTTGCATTGCCCCTGACAAACGGACACTCGGCCATAAGCCCGTCCATAACCGGAGTTCTGCCCTCTAAGACGGCGTTGCCCTCTTTCTTCTCATTCAGTCCGTAGCCATCCAATATCATCAGTACCGTTGGTTTCTTGTTCATAATAACGTAACACTCCTTTGCTCAACATTTTTCATATTCCATCTACCCAAATAACCTCTCAAGCCATGCGTCTGCCAGATCGATCCACCTTGCACACTCTGCCTGCACGCCTTCCCCGTTCTCCCGTTCCACAACAGGGCTTGCAAGGCTTAAGCCGTGCGCTCCCTCAGGGAATATATGCAGCTCTGCCGGAATATTCTCCCTGCGAAGCGCCATGGTAAACAGCAGTGAATTCTCTACCGGCACCGTCTCATCCTCCATCGTATGCCAGAGGAAACAAGGAGGCGTCGACTTTGTCACCTGCTTTTCCAGAGATACCTTCTCTGACGACGATTCGTACTCATCCCCCAACAGCATCTCGAAGCTCTCTGTATGCGCATACTTCGGATCCGCAGTAATGACCGGGTAGCTCAGCATGATCCCCCTTGGCCTTAACTCCTCTGTCTCTGCCCGAAGCCTTGAAGCAAGAAAGTCCTGATCCCAGAAAACGCCGAAGCTTGCCGCAAGATGTCCTCCTGCCGACGAGCCCTGCACGACGATCCGATCCGCATCTACATTCCACTCTGCGGCATGATCCCGAATGAGCTTCACTGACCGGCCGACTTCTAAGACCTGTGTCGGGAAATGGACCGGAGCCACCGAATAGCGCAGCACGCAGGCATGATATCCCTTGCTTAAGAAATGCAGCGCCGTCGGCTCGCCCTCTCTGTAACTGGTCCGCATATATGCGCCGCCCGGACAGATCAGGATCAGCGGGCGTCTCTTCACCTTAAGGCTCCCGTCATGGGGCGTATCCTGGATATAGACCTGAAGTCTCGCATACTCGGCGGAACCTTCCTCCCGTATTGGCATCTCTTTGTATATCATGTCAAAACCCCTTTCGGTCTTATATTATACAATACTTTGTCCTATTTTAAAATAAATTTCGTTAAAAAATTATTGAATTATAAATTATGGAATCTCTGTCTGGCAGACCCCGGTATGCCGCACTCGCAAGGCACTGCCGTCTGGCACTTCCCGCATCCTAAACGGGGCGCATGATGCTTCTTTACATGCAGCAGCCAATTGTGGCAGGGCAGATGCTCCTTCCCTTCTGCCGAGATCGCATGAACCGGACAGCGCTCTATACATTGGCCGCACTGGATACAGTAATCATAGAGCCCCTGGTACGGCCGCACATCTGCCTCTAATTCAAGAGATGTCACAAGACTGGCGAACCGGCCCGCCATCCCCTTGCGCGTAATGATTCCCTTAGACAGGCCGAACGTACCAAGCCCGCAGATATACGCCGCATGCCTTTCCGACCACATGCTCCCGTATACCTCCGTCTCAGAATCCGTATCCGGCTTCTGATTCATGAAGGCGCAGAACCTTTCATCCAGCGCCGGAGCGCAGGCCGAATACCCCTCCTGGCGCAGACTGTCCCGCAGTCCTGCAATAAACGTCCGCAGATATTCATTCCCCTCTATCCTGCAGTAAAGCCATTCAAGAGACGGCTCTTCGGGGAGTCCCCGATTGCTCTTCCTCGCTTCTTCACTGATCGGAAAGAACAGGGATATCACCGTCTGCGCTTCTGCAAGCCACTCCTTCGGCGAGCAGTGCCAGGGCCCGACCGCTTCCGGCTTCTTATACTCGTCAAACAGCGGATCAGCGGCAGAGCCGATTCCGATCAGCGGCTCGTCGAACATCCTCAACGGCCTTCCTGCCCCGTCCGCTTCTTCTACAATGACCCGATTGCCTTCCATCCCGGCATATAATCTCTGAACCAGAGTTTCAAGCTGTGCGCGTTCCATTTTAATTCCCTTCTTTCTTTTTCATACAGCAGTGTTTGTATTTCTTCCCGCTTCCGCACGGACACGGGGCGTTACGCCCAATCTTCTTTTCTTTTCTCACATACGGCGTGTCATCCTCGTAGACTACTGTTCCCTCAATTCTCGTCCTTTCCTGCGGATACCGTTCAAAATACATACCGCCTCCTATATATGGTTCCAGACGGCAGTATTGTTTCAGCAAGCTGTCTTTCAGATATTCCAGGTTCTTCCCCTCTCTTAACCGCCTTGCGAAGTCTTCGAGCCTCTTAAAATATTCCGGATATTCTGCCTCGACTATATCAAGCTGGGGCAGAATATCTTGCCGTTCTTCGATCATACAAAGCTTCATATCCAATTCTTCAAATGTCCGGATGTCCGAAGGCATATCATCCACCATAAAATATATGTCCGAACAGATTCGCATGATCTCGCTGAGTCTGGAATCTTCACGGAAAAGATTATCCCGTCTCCTTCCTTCAAGCTCTTCTGCCAGGTTTTTCCCGAATTCCGAATGGCTGGCCGCCGAAAAAAGCTCTATAATCTCCTGGATCATAGGATGGTTCTGTCTATCATTCAGTGCCGGATGAAGAATCATCACTGTCACGATCTGAGACAGAATATCCATATTCTCCTCTACATAGATACTGTATTGCTCAAGAAAAGCCTTAAAAAGCTTAAGCACCGCCGACAGATCCCCATCTGTGAACATAATCATTGCCATCAGTCCTGAAAATCCTTCCAGGACCTGCGGGATCTCTTCTCTCTTCCATCGCTTGCCGCTGCCGATAAATTCTGTCAGCACATGGATTCCCCGGTCATATTGTTCGTAAGAGCTACAGGACAGGGAGAATTCCAGAACAAAATCATTGTCCCGGCATCCCAGCTCATACGCCCTGTCAAACGCGCCAAACGCCTTGCGCGTATATCCGCGTTCCTGATAGGAAAAAGCCAGTTCCTGCCAGAACCACTTATTGTCCGGCTCTTTTGCCACCAATTCTTCACCGCTTTTTACTGCTTTTCCTGTATTACCGACTCTTCGGCGCGCATATGTCATCAGATACAGAAACTGTATCTCCTCCGGGAAAATCCTGTAGGCCTCTTCACACGCATCCCGAAACCGTTCATCATCTCCGGCTCTTTGGTAGATCTGAATCTGTTCTAAGAATTTTGCGGCCCCTGGATCTTTCGGCAGAGCAAATACAGGCCCCTGATCTTCCGGCGCATCCTTCAAGTGTTCATAAGCCTCTCTGATCTCCCGGAATTTCTCCGGGTCCTTCTCCGGCGAATGCTGCCTGACCAGCGAGAAATATGCTTTCTTAATCTCAGCCTGCGCCGCCCCCTGCTTGACTCCTAATATCTCATAATAAGTGCTCATTGCTTTTTCCCTCTTTTCTAATGTTATCCTTCCAGCATATCCAGGAGCTCTTCTTCCAGCTCTTCCGCCGATTCCAGATCCTCTTCGATCAGCGCGCACTTCAGCTCATACAAGGTGTCTTCCAGGTCTATGCGGTACAGGACATCCAGAGTATCTGCATTCTTAAGCCTGCGCTCAGCCCGCCGTATAACCGTTCTGAACTGCCTGGCATAAGAAGAGTCCTTCCATCTGCTTACATCCATTATCTCATGATCTTTTGCCGTCTGTTCCATCATATTGATCTCAACTGCCGCCTCTTCTCCCGTACTTACGATCTTCGCTTTGACCTCCAGCATTCCGTTCAGATTGTAGGCAAACTCCACTTCCACCTTCTCCTCTCCGGCTTCCTTCCATGGAATGCCGGATACCACAAACTCTCCCAGGAAATGATTCTTGCGCACATCATCTGCTTCTCCCTGGTACACTTCTATCTTAGCCGCCGACTGACCGTCCCAGCTTGTAAAATAGGTATTCTTCCTGGATGTGGGTATCGTTACATTCCTTGGAATGACCACGCTCATATAATTCAGATCAAAACCGGACAGTGCGCGGACTCCCAATGTATATGGATTTACATCCGTCATGATCAGACTGTCTTCCCCGCTTATGGTTCCCTCGATGATACCCGCCTGAATGGCAGACCCTTCCGCAACCGCATAATCCGGATTCAGGGCCTGCGACGGCTTCTTCTTGAGATAACGCTCAAGATCCCTGCTGATCATCGGTATACGTGTAGAACCGCCCACCAGAAGGATCCTGTCAATATCTTCCGGCAGGATCTCGCTGTCAGCTAACACGATATCGATCGGGTTATGCGTCCTCTCCACCAGATCCTTAACCATCTCTTCGAACTCACTGACCGTTATAGTCTCATCCAGTGCAATAGGATTCCCGGCTTTCTGAGCAATGAACGGGATCACGATCCTGCAGGAATCCTGCGTGCTCAATTCCTTCTTACACCATTCTGCCTGCTCCTTTAACTTCACCATTGCCGCCGTGTTCTTCTCAAGGTCGATACCTTCCTTCTTCCGGAACTGTCTGAGCATCCATTGGATCAGACGTTCATCGAAATCCTTGCCGCCAAGCTTATTATCCCCGCTGCTGGCCTTTACCTCCAGCACGCCGCCAAACATCTCCAATAATGTCACATCAAATGTCCCGCCGCCAAGATCATAGACCAGGATATGGCTCTCTTCCTCCATATGCCCGATCCCATAACTAAGCGCCGCCGCCGTGGGCTCATTGATGATTCGCTCAACGGTAAATCCCGCGAGCTTCCCTGCCTCCACTGTCTCTTGCCTCTGCAGGTCATCAAAATACGCCGGAACAGAGATCACAGCACGCGAAACCTCTTCCTTCAGATATTCTGATACATAATCTTTGATATGAGAAAGAAGCATGGCAGAGATCTCCACCGGAGTGAACTCCTTACCGCCCATATGTATCTTCTCTTTCGTGCCGATCTTGCGCTTTACCTCTATTACCGTATCTTCCGGGGCCATAAGATACTGCGCTTTTGCCTTGTCCCCAAATACAAAATTCTTATCCTGATCTATTCCAACTGCAGAAGGTGTGATCACCTCTCCGTCATAATTCAATATCATCTCCGGCTTTCCGTCTCGGATAATGGCTGCCTCCGATGTAGATGTCCCCAGATCTATTCCTATAATCGTATCCGTACTCATATGCCCTGCTCCCGCTTTCTTTTGTATTCTTATTTAGTCGCTGCCTTTTGACAGGCTGCTTTCATACTTCACTCTATGTAATCCTGTCTTTATATACCTCTCTCCAGGCCCGTTCCTTGTTCCTGACCGTCTGTCTGTACATAACGATAGGCGGCCACCTTCGCTTTCTTCTTTACCACTCCCATATATACATATCCTGGATGATAGATCTCTGCGACAACCTGCGCCCTTTCCTCTTCCGCTGTATCTATGATCTCGATCACCTCATGAAGTGCATAGTCCACCCTGACTCCTGTCTCTTCGATCAGGCTGATCCCGCCGGAGATCTGCTTCCCTCTCACAGCATTTCTGATCAGATCTATCTGCGCCACCCATGCCGGGTCATGCTCTGCGGCATACCGCATCATATTCCACACCTGCTCCTGGTACGCATCCAATACCTGCAGCAGTTTCTCCTGACCAGACTCTAACTCGGCAATCCTCTTCTGACTCTGTGCCTCTTCCTCGCGCTGCTCTTCTAATGCATCCAGACAATCCTCCAGCGCCATATCATGTTTACGGACATCTGTTCCTATCTGCCGGATCTCCTTAGACAATGTATCCAGAGATTCCTGTCCCTTCGAATTCTTATCCAGGACCTCCCTAAGCATTCCCTCCATTCCGAACCGATACTTCTTCTCTTCTGCCTCTTTTTCATTCTTATTACGAAATGAAAATATTCCCATGTTCCTTCTCCTTTTGACTGACGGCTCCTGCAAACATCCCGCCAGCGCTTTCTTATCTTATCTCTTTACTAATTGTATCACACGAGCATCTGTATTAAAAGAAATATTTCCAATTGTTCAAGAAGCCAAAAAAGGGATATCAAAGGAACTACATCCCTTCAATATCCCTATTTTCATCGTATTTTTAACAATCAGTGTTCACAGACGTACGCTTATTTATAGTTAACGATCTTACCGAAGTCAGCCTTCAAAGAAGCGCCGCCTACAAGGCCGCCGTCGATATCGGTCTGTGCAAACAGGTCTGCCGCTGTAGCTGCATTGACAGAACCGCCGTACTGGATACGGATCTCTGCCGCTGTAGCTGCATCATATACTTCTGCGATACAAGCACGGATTCCTGCACATACTTCCTGAGCCTGCTCAGTCGTAGCCGTCTTGCCTGTTCCGATCGCCCAGATCGGCTCGTAAGCGATCACTGCTGTCTTAGCCTGGTCTGCCGTCACATTCTGGAAGCCAACCTTCACCTGCTGACGGATGAAGTCCATAGTCACACCCTGCTCTCTCTGTTCCAATGTCTCGCCGCAGCACATGATCGGTGTGATCCCATGCTCGAATGCCTTCAGGACCTTCTTATTCACATCCTCATTAGTCTCGCCGAAATACTCTCTTCTCTCGGAATGGCCAAGAACAACGTATTTAACACCTGCATCTACCAGCATGTTAGGAGAAATCTCGCCTGTATAAGCGCCGCTCTCCTCGAAATACATATTCTCTGCTCCAACCTGGATATTAGTGCCTTTTGCAGCCTCTACGACCGGAACGATATCGATTGCCGGCACGCAGAATACTACGTCGACTTCGTCGTTCGCTACTAATGGTTTTAATTCCTCTACTAATGCAACTGCCTCGCTTGGAGTCTTGTTCATCTTCCAGTTGCCTGCTATAATTTTCTTCCTTGCCATGTTTGTTGGTCTCCTGTTCTGTATTATTGTTGAAAGGTAATGTAACTTCACCTTACTAAGTTCATCCTTCGCCCTTCGGCTCGGATTCTCTAAGTGCGGTGAAGTAAGTTCGCACTAGGCTCGATAAAACCTCGCCAAGTGCTTACTTATCATTAGCCGCTGCTACGCCTGGTAACTCTTTGCCTTCGAGGAATTCGAGGGAGGCGCCGCCGCCGGTTGAGATGTGGGTCATCTTGTCTCCGTAGCCTAACTGGTTGACTGCCGCTGCTGAGTCGCCGCCGCCGATGATGGTCGTAGCTTCTGTATCTGCCAGCGCTTTGGCAACCGCTTCCGTACCGTTTGCGAACTTCGGCATCTCGAAGCAGCCCATCGGTCCGTTCCATACAACCGTCTTGGCATCCTGTACGGCGTCACAGAAGATCTTCACGGTATCCGGCCCGATATCAAGACCCTGCCATCCATCCGGGATCTCGCCTGCCTTAACCACCTTGCTGTTTGCGTCATTGGAGAAATCATCCGCGATCACAGTATCAACAGGGAGCAGCAGCTTCACGCCCTTCTCCTCTGCCTTCTTAAGCATATTCAGCGCATATTCGCAGTAATCTGCCTCCAGAAGGGATCCGCCTACGCTTCCGCCCTGTGCCTTCGAGAAGGTATAAGACATTCCGCCGCCGATGATCAGAGTATCCACCTTGTCAAGAAGATTCTCGATCACAGAGATCTTGCTGGAAACCTTCGCTCCGCCGAGAATCGCTACGAACGGTCTCTCCGGGTTATTGACTGCATTGCCGAGGAAATCGATCTCTTTCTGCATTAAGTAACCTACTGCCGCCGTATCTACGAACTGTGTCACGCCTACGTTAGAACAGTGTGCACGGTGCGCGGTTCCGAATGCATCATTCACGAATACATCGCACAGAGAAGCAAGATCCTTGCTGAATGCCTCTCCGTTCTTTGTCTCTTCTATTCTGTAACGGGTATTCTCAAGAAGAACCACTTCGCCGTCCTGCATAGCGTCTACTGCCGCCTTAGCGTTCTCGCCTACGACCTCTGCGTCCGCAGCAAATTTTACTTCCTGATCAAGAAGTTCAGACAGACGCTTCGCTACCGGTGCAAGAGATAACTCCGGCTTCGGCTCTCCCTTTGGCTTTCCAAGATGTGAGCAGAGAATGATCTTCCCTCCGTCGGCGATCAGCTTCTTGATCGTAGGAAGCGCCGCAACAAGACGGTTCTCGTCCGTAATCTTTCCGTCAATAAGCGGAACGTTGAAATCACATCTCACAAGTACCTTTTTTCCCTTTACATTAATGTCATCTACAGATTTTTTATTGAGCATGTAAATTGCCTCCTAGATATAAATTGTCACAAAGATTATCCTTGTTAAGAAAAGGCCCGGTCCATTATCAGACCGGACCCTTTGGGTATTCCAGAATTATGCTAATTCAGAGAAGTATTTGATTGTTCTTACCATCTGGCTTGTGTAAGAATTCTCATTGTCATACCATGATACAACCTGAACCTCTGTTGTTCCGTTGTCTAATGGGCATACCATTGTCTGTGTAGCATCGAACAATGAACCATATCTCATACCAACGATATCGCTGGATACGATCTCGTCTGTGTTGTACCCGAAGGACTCGTTAGAAGCAGCCTTCATAGCCTCGTTGATCTGATCAACTGTTACATTGCCTTCAACAACTGCTGTCAGGATAGTTGTTGATCCTGTAGGTGTAGGAATTCTCTGAGCAGCTCCGATCAGCTTGCCGTTCAGTTCAGGAATAACAAGACCGATAGCCTTAGCTGCACCTGTGCTGTTAGGTACGATATTCACTGCTGCTGCACGTGATCTTCTTAAGTCACCCTTTCTCTGCGGTCCGTCAAGAGTCATCTGATCACCTGTGTAAGCGTGGATCGTGCACATAATACCAGACTTGATCGTTGCAAGATCATTCAGCGCCTTAGCCATTGGCGCCAGACAGTTTGTTGTACAGGAAGCTGCGGAGATAACGGTATCCTCTGCTGTCAATTTGTCATGATTTACATTGTAAACGATAGTAGGAAGGTCATTTCCTGCCGGTGCGGAGATAACAACTTTTCTTGCACCTGCCTTAACATGTGCGGAAGCTTTCTCTTTAGATGTGTAGAAACCTGTACACTCCAGAACAACGTCTACGTTCAGGTCTCCCCATGGAAGCTCTTCAGCGTTAGCCTTTGCATAAATCTTAATCTCTTTGCCGTCAACAATGATAGAATCCTCTGTTGCCTCTACCTTGTCGCATAAAGCGTATCTGCCCTGTGAAGAGTCATACTTTAACAGATGTGCAAGCATCTTAGGGGATGTTAGATCGTTGATTGCTACAACCTCATACCCTTCTGCTCCAAACATCTGTCTGAATGCAAGACGTCCGATACGTCCGAATCCATTGATCGCTACTTTTACTGCCATGATTAATTCCTCCTAAAGTTTTATTAACTGTTTACGCAGTCCTATGAATCGTGAAGCTATTAACCTGTTACATTGTTAAATAATCCTCAACTGGTAATAATTGTACTAAATCTGATACCAAAATTCAAGTGCTTTTCCCATTTTTATGTAACTTGTTCAAAAAGATACCGTCTTCCTATAAAAACTGCATAATACAGCCACACAGGGCTCTGTAAATTGTTCTTGATTACAAAAAATTACCAGATAAGCCTGAGTAAGAAACACATGGCTTACTCAAGCTTAAATACCGACCCTTTTCCCGCTCCCGGCACTGTAACCTTCCGGATCAGACATTTCTTCTGAAAAAATGCTGCTCCGTAACACTGTACTGCCTTATACCCGTTCAGATACCTGGAAGCGTATTTTTTCAGATCAATCTGCTGCAAAGCTTTCCGGCAATCCTTCTCCATCTCATCTTCCGAATCAGAATGCTTTACCTCAACAATAATTACCTTCCGGGTCTTCCGGTCTTTTACAACTACATCTGCTCTGCCAAGTCCATTTTCATCATTGGAAGTGACCAGATATCCTGCCCCTGAAAATAATCCCGCCACAAACGCATGATAGTAATCTTCTTTATAATCATAATAACTAATGGCATCATTCAGAATAATGGAAACGGCATCCGCCACCGTTTTGTCGTCACCATCCCACCAGGCAGCAAACATCTCTCTCCGTTCTGCCGCCTTAATCCCAATTGTCTCCTGAAACCACTCCACAATCGTATCTCCAAAGATCGTTTTTATCTCCTCATTGGGAATCTTAAGAATGACTTCACCGCTATCACTTTTTCCTCTACTCCTGTCGATTGTCAGATATCCAGTAAAATAAAGAATACTCCAAAAATCTTCTTCTGCAGCATTTTCAAAACAGTAAGTAGAATCTTCCGTTAGCCTTGATCTGATACTTCCTCCTGACAACAGTTTCTCAAACTTATCATTGACATCCATGCCGTCCTTCCCGACAAACTGCCTGATGATATTGTTATGGCTCGTATCCTTCCAGTAATTCCCCAGTATCTTGTCTGGTTCACGCAATACATCCGACACGTAATTCGACACATCCCACGGACAATAGATATCATACTTACCAAAATGATATCCGTCGTACCACTGTTTTATCCTTGAAAGCCGTGTCAACTGCCCCGTATCCTCAAGCATCTGCTCCACTTCCCTCTCCGTGAATCCAAAGCTGTCCAGATAGTGGCTCCCTGCGATAGAATTAGATTTAAAATTATTCGCACCGGTAAAGATGCTCTCCTTCGCAATACGCAGGCACCCGGTAACTACCGCAAACTGCAGAAATCTATTTGTCTTAAAGGAAGTACTCATCATGCTCCGGATCACATTCAGCATCTTCGGATAATAGCCATATTCACTGGCCTTCGCCAGAGGAACGTCATATTCATCGATCAAAAGAATGACCGGCTTGCCATAATGAGCATACATCATCCGCGCAATAATAAAAAGACTGTTCCGAAGCTCCGCTTCTGTCGCTTTCCCTGCTTTCAATCTTGCAAAACGATCCTTATCGTCTGCATCTGTGTGCACACTCTCAAGCAGATAGGCATGCTCCACGCACAGACCAGCCAGATCAAGCGCCATCTGCTCATAGGAATCCTCAAAATTGTCATTCGCAACATCCTTAAAAGAGATAGAAATCACCGGCCACTGATTCATCCACTCTGCACACAATTCCTCATATCCCATGATCTCAAGGCCTTCAAAAATATCCTTACTATCCTTACGGATATCAAAGAAAGCTTCCAGCATACTCATATTCAGTGTCTTCCCGAAACGGCGCGGACGCGTGATCAGATTGACCTTAAAATCTTCTTCTAATAATTCCACAATAAATCTTGTCTTATCTACATAGTAGCTCTTCTTTTTCCTCAGGAGTTCAAAATTCTCCTCCCCGACAGGAATCCTGGCCTTCTCCATATCACACACCCCTTCCGGAAAAAGCAAATCTTCCATAAAAATGTACCGCTTGGTTTATAAGTAGTATACTTATCTTTCCCAAATCTTTCAACCATAATTTCTTTCTCCCATATTCAAATACTCTGCATTCAAATACTCTGCGGGAATAAACGAGAATAAACGGCAGACACCCCTTATCATTGGTCGGTGTCTGCCGCTTTTTATTCCCGCATGTACATTTGACTATATTTATTTTTCCATAGTCATCTCTGATTTTTCAACCCTGCACGGCACAGATTTCATGGTAACAAACCCGGTGATCGGGTCATTATAGTCAAGGCTCGTCAGTTCATTGACATTACCTATCCTCCACGCCTCCGGCATATACGCGCTTCCGCCGCCATGGGGGATATGGATACAATGCCGCGCCATACCGCATACACGGGTCTTGAAGGTCCCTGTACCAAAGGGAGTCGTCACCTTCGCCCAGTCACCGTCCTTAATCCCAAGTTCTTCGGCATCCTCCGGATCAAGATCCATGTACGGATACGGTTCTGCCTTCGCCACACCGGGAAGATTCGCGCCAAACACTCCCATCCTGTGCATGCTTCTTGCCCCTGTTGTCATGGTAAATGGGAATTCCGGCCTGTTAAGCTCCGGGATCGAGCGGATATCGCGATATTCCGGATAAGGCGTAAACCCATTCTCCTCCAGAAGAACAGAGCAGATCTCGAATTTGCCGGACGGTGTCGGGAAGCCCGGCTGTCCGTCAGCCCTAAGTCCGCCCGTTTTATATTTCTGATAGACTCTCGGCGCCTGTTTTCCTCCTGTTGCAAAGTCTCCCGCATACGGCGGTATCATCTGGCAGAGCCATTCTTTTAGTTCTTCTTCAGATCCGGGATAATCATCTCCAACTCCCAACTTCTTTGCGATCCCTGAGAGGATCAGCACATCATCCCTGCTCTCTCCTACCGGCTCGATCACCGGTTCAATCAACGTAACCTTACCATCTGCACCCATTACCGGCTTATAGGTCTCGAACACCGTACACGCCGGGAAAACTACATCCGCATAGCGGCTGTCCTCCGTCGGATAGCGGTCTGATACGATAAAACACTCCAACTTCTCATAGACTTCCCGCCACTTCTTGCTGTCCGGGAAGGTCAGGACAGGGGAACCGCCTGCCAGGATAAGCCCCCGCACCGGATATGGGGCATCCTCAAGAACTGCTTTGGGAAAACGGCAAAACTGTCCGCCTCCGATGAATTTGTAGAACAACGGGAATTCATCCAGTCCAATCGGTTTATTTTCTGTCGGCAGTTCCTTAAGAGAAAATGTCGGTACATTCTGGCAGTTCAGATAGATCCCGCCCTCTACATCAAGCTTCCCGGTGATCGCCCAGAGTGTAAATATCGCGCGGTTATTCTGTATCGCGCTGAGCTGATATTCAAGTCCTGTATAGGCAACCAGGGAAATCTTCTCTGTGGAACAGAAGATATCCGTCACCTGTGCGATCATCTCTTCCGATACGCCGCACCACTTGGAAAGCTGTTCCATCGAAAGTGTCCCAAGATATGTCTTAAAATCTTCAAACCCTCGTGTATAATCCCGGACAAACTCTTTATCATATCGCTCGCTGTCAATGATCAGCTTCAGCATGGCAAGCGCCAGCGCGCCGTCTGCTCCCGGTATCACAGGTACCCACAGGTCGGCCATTTCCCCGATTCCGTTTTTCCTCGGATCGATGACAATCAACTTGGCGCCTCTCTCCTTGGCCGCTTTGATGCTCTTGATCGCCATCTGCGGTCCGTCGTCTGTCACCGGGTTCTTCCCCCACGAGAATATATAATCGCTGTTCGGGATATCCTGCACCATCATACGGGTATTCAGACCCGACGTTGTAACCGGAGTGACTGTACTGGACGCCATATTACAGATGGACGACGCATTAAAATCATTGGGCGAACCAAGCCTCTTCATCAGACAGGGCTTCTGATTATTAGAAAGAATCCTTCCCACCGGCATCCCTAAGACTCCTCTTCCCTGATAAGATGCCATAGCGCGCTCGCCGTATTGATCCATTGTCTTTCTGATCAGCTCCGCCGCATATTCATAGGCTTCCTCCCAGGTGGCGCGGCGGAACCTGCCTTCGCCTCTCTTCCCCTCCCGGATAAGCGGATAGGTCAAACGATCCTCACTGTACAGCAGCTGAGGCGTTAGCGCCCCTCTGATACATAACCTTCCTTTCGGCGAATCCTTATCCGGTTCAACCTTCACGATCTTTCCGTCTTCTACTGTAACATTCACCTGGCATCCGCCCTGACACATGCCGCAGACTCTGTTTACAACCATACTGTAATTCCTCCTGTCATTCGATGTACTTTATACCTTTTACACTTAGATATTTTCTGATATTAAGTGTACCTTCTATATATAAGCAAGTCCAATCGAATTTCCCGATAAATAAGAGCCTTTATGGTATTTTTCTATATTATTCCATAAACACATTGACCATTGTGTAATAAGTAAGCCGTGCCTCTTCCCACAGCTTTCTTATTATTCTCACCCAATGCCATCTCATCGTCTCCCTTCTTCATCACATCGGTTAACTCTTAGATCATCTCCGCCAGTGAAACTCCCATGTATTATCTTTAATCTTCTTTTCTATAACCTCTTCGATACTGGCCCGGAGTCACCCCCGTATGTTTTCTGAATATCCTGATAAAATAACTCTGCGTCGAGAAGTATAGATACTGGCTGATCGCCGCTAACGTCTCATCAGTATTCACCAGCATATGCTTTGCCGCCTCGATCCTCTCCTTCTGCACATAATCAACCATAGACATACCCACTTCTTTCTTGAAAATCCGGGATAGATGGCAGTCGCTTAAGCCCACTGCCTCTGCCACAGCTTCCAATGTGATCTTCTCATGTATATGAATCGTAATATAGTGCAGAGCCGCCTCGGTCTTACCGCTGTAATGCCGGTTTTTTCTTGCCGCAACCGCATAAGTATATTCTCTGAACGCCCGGTCACTTAGCTCGTTCAGTTCCATAGCGGAAGTACACTCCTCTCCCAGCAGAATATAGCTGTCACTCATTGCATATGCCAGTTCCTCGGGCAAACCGCCGTCCATAGCGGATCGGGTAAATACTGTAACAGTGGCAATCAGCATATTCTTCTGGTGGCGCAGTGCATCTTTTGATAAGACGCCTTCCGTTCCATCGGGCAAAAGCCGGCTCACAGACTCCAGCAAGTCTACTCGTCCATCCCGGATAACCCGGTATTTTTCTTTTTCAAATGCATATGACATATGAGGCTGCACCAATTCTCTCCTCTCAAACAGGCTATGTCCTCTATATATCTCCAGAAAATCCTGTTTCCTTTCCATTAAATCTCTCACACTCTTTCTTCATGGTATTCTCGGATCACAGTTCCTTACAATCAGAAAACTTCCACTATAACAAGATTTTAACATTTTTCGCAAGAAATTACTATATTTTTTCAATTACAACTGATACATTAATATCATAAAATAATATCTTAGAAAAGGAGACAGCAACCATGAAACGAAATATCAAAGAACTGATCAGCCAAATGACTCTGGAAGAAAAAGCCGGTATGTGCTCCGGTCTCGATTTCTGGCATCTCAAAGGCGTGGAACGTCTGGGAATCCCAAGCGTGATGGTAAGCGACGGACCTCACGGGCTGCGTAAACAGGAAGAAGGAGGCGATCATCTGGGTATCAATGACAGCATCAAAGCCGTATGTTTTCCTCCCGCCGTATTAAGCGCATGCTCTTTCGACCGTGATCTTATGCATGAATTTGGAGACGCCATCGGAAGGGAAGCTCAGGCCAACGACCTGTCTGTGGTCCTTGGACCGGCAGTTAACATCAAGCGTTCCCCCTTATGCGGACGTAATTTTGAGTATTATTCCGAAGATCCCTATCTGGCCGGAGAAACTGCAGCCGCATTCATAAACGGCGTGCAGAAACATCATGTCGGAACTTCAATCAAGCATTTTGCCGCAAATAACCAGGAATTCAACCGTATGAGTTCCTCTTCCAATGTCGACGAGCGGACCCTGCGCGAAATCTATTTCCCGGCATTCGAGACAGCAGTGAAGAAGGCTTCACCCTACACTTTCATGTGTTCCTACAATCAGATCAACGGAACCTTCGCCTCTGAGAATCCATGGCTTTTGACAGACGTTCTGCGCAAGGAATGGGGATTCAAAGGCTACGTAATGTCCGACTGGGGCGCCGTCAATGAGCGTGTACCCGGGCTAAAGGCCGGACTGGAACTGGAAATGCCCTCTTCAGGCGGGGTTTACGACAAGGAAATCATAGCCGCAGTAAAAGACGGCTCTCTGGATGAAAAGATTCTTGACCAAGCTGTAGAACGAATTCTAAATATTGTATTTGAATACGCCGATCATCGGGAGGAGCAGGAATTTACCATGGAGGCTGACCACGAGCTGGCCAGGAAAATCGCAGAGGAGTCCATGGTTCTTCTGAAAAATGATTCCATTCTTCCATTAAAGGAGACAGAGAAGATTGCATTTATTGGAGAATTTGCCCAGAAACCACGCTTCCAGGGCGGCGGAAGTTCCCATATCAACAGCTTCCGCGTAAGCAGCGCCCTGGACAGCATTTCCTCAAATGCGAATGTCCGTTATGCCAAAGGATTTCCGGCTGACAATGACATTTATGATGAGGCACTCGCCAAAGAAGCATTGGAAACGGCAAAAAGTGCAGACAAAGTAGTTATCTTTGCAGGGCTTCCTGACAGCTTCGAGTCAGAAGGCTATGATCGTTCCCATATGCGGCTGCCCGAATGCCAGAACCGGCTGATCGACGAGATTCTGGCCGTACAATCCGAGGTAATTATCGTCCTGCACAACGGATCCCCGATTGAAATGCCTTGGCTTTCCAGGGTGAAAGGTATTCTGGAAGCGTACCTTGGAGGACAGGCTGTGGGCGAAGCCGTGGCTGATATCTTATTCGGGAAAGCATGTCCCTGTGGGAAACTGGCAGAGACAATGCCTTATAAGCTTTCGGATAATCCATCCTATCTTTCCTTTGGCGACGGAGAAAATGTGACATATCAGGAAGGCATCTTTGTGGGATACCGGTATTATGATATGAAGGAGATGTCGGTGGCATTTCCGTTCGGATACGGGCTTTCTTATACAACTTTTTCCTATGATGATCTGCGGATAGACAAATCACACATAGTTGATTCAGATATGGTTAGGGTTTCTGTTGACATAAGGAATACCGGAGATGTATATGGAAAAGAGATCGTACAGTTGTATGTCAGCGACCTGACCTGCGCGGCACGCCGTCCTGTCCGGGAACTGAAGGGGTATGAGAAGGTCTCCCTGCTGCCCGGTGAGACAAAGACTGTCAGCTTTATGCTGGATTACAGAAGTTTTGCGTGGTATAACGAGACGCTCAAGGACTGGTATGCCGCTTCCGGCGACTATGAGATTCTGATCGGAGCTTCTTCCCGTGACCTGAGACTGTCCGGGAAAATACATCTGACCTCTCAGAAAACGCTTCCGCTTAAAGTGCACATGAATACCACCCTCGGAGAGTTACTGACAGACCAACGGACTGCAGGAGATGTGGAAGATTTCAAAAAGAAATTAAGCACAATCTTCGCGGCGCCTTCCTCTGACGGGCGTAGGGATGAAGATGTTGCGATCAGCGAGGAAATGAATACTGCCATGGTTGCATGTATGCCTCTTCGGAATGTTGTATCCTATGGCTTCTGCAGTAAAGAAGAACTTCTGGAAATGATCGATAAGATGAACGGACGATAAGTTTCCACCCGTGTGATGGAAATATGGGCGGTTTAGAAAGCCCCCTCCTCTAAGGAACTGTAAGAAAATATCCTGCGCAATCTGCACAAATTATTTCTCTACAGTTCCTTAGAGGAGGGGGCTTTCCAAATTATCTTATAATGGAGATAAATCAGGCAAGAACTTTCCCTACAGCCTGTTTCCACCCTTCATACTTCTTCTGTCTCAGGCTTTTTTCCATCTGCGGCGTATACTTTCTGCGATCCAGCTTTCCAAAGATTCCCTCGTCCCAGAGCCCCAGGGCCATCCCTGCCGCATACGCCGGCCCCATACCTGACAATTCATCCGTATCCGGTACCTGTACGGCGATACCGGCGATATCGCTCTGGAACTGCATCAGATAATCATTCTTCGTAGGTCCTCCGTCCACACGCAGTTCACTGATCTCCACCCCGGCGTCTTTACTCATGGCTTCCATCACATCCTGGATCTGATAGGCAATGCACTCAAGAGAGGCTCTTACCATCTCCGCCCGTCCGGTTGTTCTGGTCATTCCTGTAAACATTCCTGTCGCCCGGCTGTCCCAATAAGGCGCTCCCAGGCCGGAAAATGCCGGGACAAGATACAGACAGTCGTCTGATGCAGCCTGTCTGGCCAGTTCTTCTGTCTCCGCCGGACTTCCGATCATCTGCAGATCATTCTTAAGCCAGGTAATCACGGCTCCCGTATAATTCAGATTACCTTCCAGCACATAATTCACCCTTCCGTCCATACTCCAGGCAAGAGAGGTAACGACCCCATGTGTACTTAAGACCGGATCATCACCGATATTCATCATGATAGAGGAACCCGTGCCGTAAGTCGATTTTATCATACCAGACTTTAAGCAGCCCTGTCCGAAAAGGGCTCCATGAGAATCTCCCATCACTGCATGGATCGGAACTTTATGGGGAAGTACTCCTTCAAAATCTGTTTCTCCGAAATCTGCGTTCGAATCACATACTGTCGCAAGATTCGCCGGATCGATCCCAAACACCTTACAGATCTCATCATCCCATGTAAGATCAAATATATTAAAAAGCTGTGTGCGGGAAGCATTAGAATAGTCGGTCTTATAAGATTTTCCTCCGGTCAGTTTATAGACTAGCCAGCTGTCGATCGTTCCATGGGATAGCTTTCCCGCGTCTGCCAGTTCCTTCGCACCTTCTACATTCTTAAGGATCCAGGCAATCTTCGAAGCAGGAAAATACGGAGACAGCTCCATTCCTGTCTTCTCGCGGATCTTTTCCGCCCAGCCCGCGCAGACCAGCTGATCACAGATATCGGCAGCCCGGGCACACTGCCACACCACAGCTTTGCCCACCGGCTCCCCTGTGACTCGGTTCCATGCAAGCGACGTCTCCCTCTGATTACTGATCCCGACTCCTGCCACTTTACTCTTATCAATCCCGGATTCCTCAAGTAATCTGGCTGTCACCTCGATCACCTTACGATAGATCTCGGCAGGATCATGGGAAACCCATCCCTTCTCATTAATAATCTGTTCATGGGCTTCATCCGTTCTCTTGATCAGACTCCCGGAAGAATCAAATAACAGTGCTTTGGTTCCCTGGGTACTCTGGTCTATACTAATAATATACTGCCTGGGCATTCGTCATTCCTCCTCTGCTCCTGTTCTCACGCGCAATCTGTATAAGGACTTGTCCTGCAATTCCTTAACCCAGCGCTTCCAACGCCGCCTTCGCAATTCCTTCTGCATTCAGTCCATAATGATCGAACACTTCTTTTGACGTCCCTGTAATCACCGGTGTGTCCGGCAGCGCCAGATTCACTACTTTCTTCGGGCACTCGACGGCAACTACCTGACTGACCATGGAACCCAGGCCGCCGAAAGGTGAATGCTCTTCTGCCGTGATGACTGCTCTGGCATTTCCCGCAGCCTTTACAATTGCCCCTTTATCCAGCGGTTTCACACAGTACATATCCACAACCGATGCATGTATACCCTTTGTCTCCAGAAGCTGCGCCGCATCCACGGCAGGCTTCACCATCTCGCCGCAGGCAATGATAGCTACGTCCGTTCCTTCCCTTATCACAGTCGCCCTGTCCATCTCAAACGGAACATTCCCTTCTTCATAGACGTCTTCCACGGCATTCCTGCCTACCCGGATATACGCCGGCTTCTCATCACTAAGCAGCGCTTTTATCAGACATTCTGTCTGCAGCCGGTCGCTTGGGATATAAACTCTCATATTAGGAATGGCGCACATTGCCGCAATATCCTGGGCGGAGTGGTGGCTCATGCCAAGAGCGCCGTAGCTGACGCCGCCGCTTATCCCGATCAGTTTTACATTCGTATTCGAATATGCCGCATCAACCTTGCATTGCTCATAACTTCTGGTACTTAAGAAGCTTGCCGGAGACGCTGCATAAGGCTTCTTGCCGCATTTGGCAAGCCCTGCGGAGATACTGACCAGATTCTGCTCTGCAATCCCTACTTCTATGAACTGTTCCGGGAAATTATCTGCGAATTTTGCCAGGGATGCACTTCCTCTGGAATCACTGCACAGCACCACGATATCCTTATCTTCCCTTGCATTCTCCATTAACACATCACAGATCACCTGTCTGTTCGCAATTTTACTCACCTTGAAGCGCCTCCTTTCTCTCCTTCAGATCCCTTCTGATCTGCGCCAGTTCATCCTCACTTGGAACCTTATGATGCCAGTTGGCTTTGTTCTCCATTACAGGGGAACCCTTCCCCTTTACCGTATTGGCGATCAATACGCTTGGCTTTCCTTTTGTCTCCTTCGCTTCCTCAAACGCAGCCTTTAACTGATCGATGTCATTTCCGTCTTTCACATCGATCACATGCCAGTTAAACGCACGGAATCTCTCATACAGGTCATCATGGGCCATGACATCCTCCGTATTCCCGGATATCTGCAGCCGGTTCCTGTCAACCACAGCGCAGAGATTGTCAAGCTTGTAGTGGGCTGCCGCCATAGCGCCTTCCCATACAGAACCTTCTGCCAGTTCTCCATCGCCCATAACGGTATAAACCCTGCATTTCTGCCCGTTCATCCTTGATGCCAGAGCCATACCCACACAGACCGGAAGCCCGTGTCCCAGAGAACCGGAGTTCATCTCGATTCCCGGCAGCTTATTATTCGGATGTCCGATGTATTGTGAATCAAATTTACTGAACTTCTCCACAACCTCTTCCTGCGGGAAGAATCCTTTCTTGGCAAGTACCGCATAATAAGCTTCCATGGAATGTCCCTTGCTCATGACAAATTTGTCGCGGTCCGGATCCTCCATGTTCTCCGGACTGATATTCATCTGATCAAAATAAAGTTCCGTAAGGATCTCCATGACACTCATGTCGCCGCCGATATGTCCGGCCTTTCCGCTCATGATGATATCCATGGTATTTTCCCGCAGTTCATAGGCAAGCGCTTTCAGATTACTCATAATATAACATCCTCCCCTCTCAGATATGCTTTTACGTCTTCTTCTACCGGGTCGTACAGATCCGGCGTAATCCCCAGATATTTGCAAGCTTCATACAGCACAGGCACAACATTCCCATGGATTCCCACACAGTGATGGATATATGGACCCTCCACCAGTTTTGCCTCAAGCCGTTTGATATTCTCCACTTCTACCCAGAGATAGGTTCCCATCCCTTTAGGTCCTTCAATTCCTTTGGCGTTGCCAAGTAACATGGAATATTCCCCGTGGTCTCCGTCAAATCTTACCAGAGTCACCTCTCCGTGCCGCGCCTCCGCCGTAATACTGCCCGGATGATCGAATGCCAGAGGATAAGTAAGCTTCGGAGTCTCCTTTGCCACGGAAATCGGCCACGGTCCGCAGTGCTGCAACAGCTCTCCGTTGGCAACATCCGGATGACGGATGGTCCAGTCCGCGAAGAAACTCCGTTTCTCTCCCATCCCGGCTGCTTCCGTAAGCAGAGCCGTAATTGCACCATGGATATCCGTCTCGCACACCACGGGAATCCCCTCCTCATTCAGCAGGGCATTCGCCGCACAGGGCATGATCCCAATCTCCGTCTGGAGCTGGTTCCAGCACTGGATTGCCGCAGCCTGGCAGCCATATTTCGTAATCAGCCGCTTCATCGCAACCTTTAAGGCGGCAACATTCTCGAGCTCATCATCCTTAACGCATATCTCCATGTTTTCACGGCAGTATTTTACTGCTTCCGCCACTTCTACGCCTTCTTCTTTCGCTTTCTTCATCTCGTCCGTCAGTTCCGGCATAGGAACCGGTGCAAGCTGAATGTTGAATTTCTCCAGAAGCTCCCCTTCGTTGCACATCGTAGACCAGAACTCAAAAGGTCTTGTTGAGATCTGTAAGATCCGGGTGTTCCGGAATGTCTTTACCACGTTGCAGACGGCAAGGAAATCCCGAATCCCCCTTTCAAAGACAGGGTCGTCCAGACGGCAGTTGGTCATATAGGTAAACGGCACATTAAACCTGCGCAGAACCTTTCCTGTAGCAAACAGCCCGCACTGGGTATCCCTAAGCCTGGTTCCGTCCGCCTCCGGTCTCTCATCCAGCGGTCCCCACAGCAGTACAGGTACGTTCAGATCCTTCGCAAGCCTTGCGCACTCGAATTCCGTCCCGAAATTACAGTGAGGGAGGAACAGCCCGTCTACCTGTTCTTTCTTGAATTTCTCCGCGATCCGGATTCGGTCCCCATCATCATAGAGCAGCCCCTCCTCATTGATATCCGCGATGTCCACATAATCTATATTCAACTCCTCCAAACGCTTTGCCGTCAGTCCACGGTATTTTACAGCGTCCGGCGCACTGAAGATACTTCTCCTCGTAGGTGCGTAACCAATCTTAATATTCGCCATAGCTTTCTTCCTCCATTTCCTGTTTCATATCTATCGAATAATCTCTCATCTCTGTTTTTTCAGCATTTTCTCCTTCCTATACTGCTCCCGCAGCGTATACATCGCCTCATCCACCGTATCCTCAGACAAATCCTCTTTCCGTGTAAACCTGCGGAACGCACGGTAGAACATGGCGCTGCACAGATGACCAGTCAACGCAAACCCAATCAACAGCCAGACGGCCAGAGCCGCCATGATCGACGCATAGGTCTGGATACTGGCAATCACCGCCGCCGTCAGAACCAGGAAGATGACAACCGTATAAGGAAAACTCAGAATACCGATGACAAACGCCTTGATCACCGTATCCAGCCAACTGTTTTCAAATCTTGCCAGAACAGCAAAACTATACAGAACCGTCATCACCATTACCGCCAGAACGGCTCCGAATCCAATCATGATCTGGCTCCTGTAAGCCAAGTCTGTTTTGGAAACAATGGCAAGATTCAACCCGCAAGCGAACAGGAACACCAGAAAAATAACCCAGATGATTGTACTGTTCTTGAAATTCGCTTTAAAATCACGGATGTACTCTCTCTTTACGTCGTCCGTTCTTTTTTCTTTTCGTTTAAAAAGAACCGAATTCAACGCCGTAACCGCGGCCCCGATAGTCACGACTGGGAGGCAAGTCACAATGAACAACAAATTCAGCGCGGCCATATCTCCCACATAGTCGAAAAAGCGCCATAACTTTGAATCCATACTGAAAGAAAATTTCATCAAATCAATCCCTTTTCATATATTCTCACGGCAATATACTGTTTTGCCGGAAGCTGTACCTTGATTTTTCCTTTAAACGTACCGCATTTCGTAACCGTCATTTCCCAGGTATCCAGAACCTCAACCTCATATTCCTTCTCGTCGTCAAAATAATACTCTTTAAAAGCCGGACAGCGGAACCCATAATAGAACAGATAATACGGTACGGGGATCAGGCTGTCCACAGTCGCCATCAGATCTTCCGTGTATGGATTAAGCTGGGTTTCTTTTAGTCCCAAACCCGGCGTTTCTTTTAGAATCTTAAGAAGAAACTGAAACCGCCTGGGGCTTGTCCCCTTCAACGCACCGCCATGAGACCACCAGAGAATCTGATCCTCGGACAAGTACGTCTCCCCATGTCCCGGATAGCCGCCGCGAACGGCTCCTTCCCAGAATCTTCGGTTCATCTCTTCTCCGGGAATATTGCCCCAGTTCAATTCAATGTTCCCCTCATATACGATCTCGTCCAACACGACCGGCTTCTGATAACGTTCCCGCCATTTGGTCACCAGTTCTCCAGACAGATAAGGATCTATCCGCTGCACAGAACAGTGTGTCACCCATGGTCTGGTGAAATCGTAGATCTTTTTACAGTTATGTATGGAGCGCAGATGTCCGTACACATCTTTTTCGCACAGAATAGAAGCATATCGTTCCCAGTCCGCGATGGATTTCTGCGGCATAAGGTCATACTCGTTTGCCAGAGACCACCACACATTCCGGAAAGCAGAACATCTTGCCACCAGATACTTCCAGTACAGGTCATCCTCCTCTTTGGACATCAGTGAGAAGCCCCACCGGTCGTAAGGGTGCATGACGATGATATCCGCCTCAATCCCAAGGTCCATCAAATCCCGGATGCGCTTCTCCAGATGTTCAAAATGCTTTGGATTGAATCTTGTATAATCCCAGTGGTTCCCGTCAGGACATCCGTTGTACTCCATAAAATTATCCCTGGTAAGACCCGAACTGTCCACAGGCGTCCCCTCATACGGATAACTATACGGCTCATTAAAATTGTAATCATAATGCTTTGGAAATACACAGAAACGGATCTTGTTGAAAGCGCTCTCTCTCAACGTCTGAAGCGTCTGTTCCTGCAGTTCCTCTGACTGTAATGTCCATACATAACAGGTAGTTCCTATGGAATAATACGGTGTTCCGTCTTCATATGCAAAATGGACAGTATTTGCCACCCTTACCGGCCCGTGATTCCCCTCTGAGGCCGGTTCCGCTTCAAAGATTCCTTCATATCCGTCCTGCCCTGCATAAGTCCCGTATATACGGAACTTATAAGTCCCCTCAAAAGACGGCATAAACCTGACCTTATAGATTCCATTACCGTCATAGAATCCGTCTACAGTCTTTTTCTCATTCTCACCGGTAAATTCTGCTTTAATCTCATAATCTGTAAATGGATTGCCCTCGCACCTTCCTTCCAGCGCAATCTCGAAAATCCCCCATTTTTCAACTTTCTGCGTGCAATGTACGATTTTACTCATTCTTTTTATCCCTCTCTTTCTGGAATATTACGGCAGCATGATCCTCTGCTTCTTAGGAACTGCCGCCGCATAACCACTCCTGTTTTCCGATTATTTTACCGCGCCGGCCATACCTTCCACAAAGTATCTCTGGAAGATCAAGTATACTACCATAACCGGAATCACCGATATCAGCACTCCCGCGCACAGATATCCATAATCCGTCCCATGTTCCCCGACAAAGGTCATCAGACCGGTGGGCACCGTCTTAAGCCTGTTGTCATTGATAATGACGGAAGCCAGCAGATATTCGTTCCATGTAGACAGAAAGTCTGTAATGAACAAAGTTGCTATGGCCGGTTTACAGATAGGCAGGATAATATGGAAAAAGTTCTGCCACTTATTCGCACCGTCAATATAAGCCGCCTCATCGATCGCAAAATCGATTCCCTTCATGAATCCATGCATGATCAGAATCATGAAAGAGACTCCGAATCCTATATAGATATAGAACAGGCCAAAATAAGTATTGATCAGTCCCAATTTGTTATAGATAATACTGATGGGAACCAGTGCAATCTGCATAGGAAGCATCATACCAAGTAACAGGAACACGAACCATGCCGTGGCATGCTTAAGCTTCGTCCTTGTCAGAGCGAATGCCGCCATAGAAGAAATAAATATTCCAAGAGGCACCTTCATCAGGCAGATGATCAGGTCATTCTTCATATACTGGAATAACCGTCCCTGTGTCATTGCACTTGTAAAGTTTTCCAGGGCAAGCCTCTCCGGGAACTCAAACAACCCCAGGCCGCTGATAAAATCAGACTTGGCTTTGATTGCCGTCAGGAACAGTGTCACGATCGGAACGATCCAGAGAAGCGCCAGGATGATCAATACGAGATAACGCAACGCTAATTTTGCATTTTTCTTTGCTTTTCCTTCCATAAACAGCGTCCTCCTATTCTTTCTTTGCAGTAAATGACATATACGGGATGATGACGATCAGCATCATCAATACCATGATGATGGCAATCGCAGTACCATACCCTACATTATTATACTGGAATACCTGGTTATACATATAGGAAGCCAGTACCTGTGTCGCATTGTTCGGCCCGCCGTCTGTAAGACCTTTCACGATATCATAAACCTTCATGGCGGCAATCAGCAGTGTGGAGATTACCATAATGAAGGTATCCTTCATCAATGGGATCGTAATATGGAAAAATGTCTGTACTCCATTGGCTCCGTCAATAGACGCGGCCTCTAAGACATCCGGGGAAATACCGCCAAGCCCTGCAAGGAACAGGATCATAGGCTGCCCGATCGCCTGCCACAGCGCGGCGACAAACAGAGCAATCAACGCCGTATTCGGCGTGGAAATCCAGGTCTGCGTAAAATCAAGCCCCAACATCTGCGCAAACTGATTGATAAATCCGATCTGCGGATTATAGATCCACCTCCAGATGATCGCTACCGCAATTGCAGAGATGACGCTTGGGAAATAGAAAAACGCACGGAAAAACGTTCTTCCTCTGAATTTCTGGTTCATTAGGACCGCCAGCATCAGGGATACCGTCGTGGTAACGAAAACTGTAAGCACGATCCAGATGATCGTATGCCTAAAGGACATCCAGAATACTTCATCATGGATAAGCTGTGTATAATTCTTCATACCGACAAATTCCATACTGCCGATACCCGTACCGCTCTGAAAACTGATCCACAGCGAATAAAAAACCGGGAAAATAATCACAGACAGGTATATAATCAATGCCGGAAGCATAAAAAGATAAGGCGCCGTCTTATTTTCTTTCATACTTTGTCAACCTCCTCGTTTCTTTATCTCAAAAAATTTCCACCTGTGTGGTTTGCTGCCCCACAGGTGGAAACCAACTTTTTGTCTATTTCGACTGATATGATTCGATTGCTTTCTGGATCGCTGCCGCTGCTTTTTCCGGAGTTGTCTCGCCGTTCGCGATGGCATCCTGATTATTGAAGAGAACATCCGCAACCTCTGTCGGGAATGCCTGGTCTGTAATGGTGAATGTGCCATTCTCAGACGAAGTATCTAACATATCCTGTACATTCGGATTTACAGCCGGATCTACCGGATCTGCATTTGTTCTCGGCAATGGCAGATTGTAATAAGTCGGATAGATTTTTGCCGCCTCATTACTGAACAAGAACTCGGTGTAGGCAATCGCCGCCTCAAGTTCTTCATCTGACAATCCCTTATTAAACTGAGTCATCTCTGCAAATGCAGACATTCTGCCCGTCTCATTAGGGAATGGGAACCAGCTTACATTCTCAAGCGTCACCTCATTATTCTGAAGCACACCATCATACCACTGTCCCTGAATATCCATGGCAGCCGAACCCATACCAAATGCCATATAGGTATCATCTGGATTTGCTGTGATGAATCCATCCGGGAAATAGCCTTCTTTACAATATTTCTCATATCTTTCCAGACCCTTTTTAACGGCGTCGCAATTCCAGCTCGTGCTTAAGGACTGTAACTCATCATGCATATCCGCGCCTGCTTCATACTCAATAAACTGTTCAATCCAACGCATTACATGCCATCCGTTCAGCCCTGCCGTATCCATCGGGGTAATGCCATTCTCCTTTAACGTGGCGCAAACAGACTCAAACTCTTCTATCGTTTTCGGCACCTCCAGATTATACTGTTCAAAAATGTCAGTACGATAGTAAATACCAATTACGTTATAGGAACTGGGAATACCGCAAACCTGATCGCTCAAAGTCACAAGGTTCATAGCTCCTGCTGTGTAAAGGTCTGACCATCCATTTGCTTCTCCATATTCTGTCAGGTCATAGGTCACATCATTATCAACATAGTATTGCCCCAAAGCGCCTCCCCAGTTAAACCACATACTCGGCAGGGAACCTGACTGAGCCGCAGTCTTACAGGCATCTTTGATTCCATCTGTATCATAAAAAGATACAGTTACATTAATATTGGGATTTGCCTTGTTAAATACCTCTGTCAATACTTCCGTACCTTCCTGTCTGGTCTGCAGATACCAGAAAGACAATTCGATAGGATCTCCCTCATAGCCAATATCTGCGATCGCCTCCACCCCGGACAGATCCACTCCGCTGTCACTGGTCGCCTTGTCAGATTCTGAGTCTTTGGAATCCTCCGAACCGCCGCCTCCAGAAGAACCGCCGCAGCCTGCAAGCAGGCTTGCCGTCATTGTTCCAACCAGAACTGCTGACAAAAACTTTTTCACTGATTTTCCTTTCATTTTTTGCTCCTCCTTATATTTTTTTATATCAAGGCTCTCTTCGCCTGATATTCTCATTATCCAGGAAATACTCCATTCCTGTCCGGATATGTTCCCGGTTCGGACAGTTCACCATTATTCCCGCCACATAACCGCTAAACACCTCATCCTGCAGATATATCCCATAACATTCACTGTGCTCTGAGATCTCATGGGGGCGGAAGGGCATGTCTCTGACCGCTCTGGCTTCACTGTAATCTACAGCCTCTGCATAAAACAGTTCTTCTGTTCTGCACTCCTCATAAAGCTCATCTAATCCACATTCCTTCAGAGGCGACAGATACCCAGTAGACGCATATCTGTTAAATTCTTCCTCCGGTGCGATAAGTAAGTCAACTCGTCCGGAACGCATATAAGCTGAGACCGTTGCCTCATTCTGCATATTCCTCCCGCTGGAATATCCAGCCTCAATCCTGCATCTATATATACCAGTATCTAACCCCAATCCTTCTGCCAAGCCCTGCTCCAAGTTCTTAAGGCCCTCCTCCGTAAGTTCCATATCGAGAGCCATGACCGAAAAGGCATCCCTTGGTTCATCCTTACAGATATCTCTGACCAGAAAAACTGTCATAACGAGCACAATGATAACAACTGCAATAACTATCCCATAATAAGATATTATGTATTTTCCTTTCTCGGCCAATGACAGTTCCGGCCACCTCTGACAGATGATCTCTCTGTCTTTGTCCCTTTCGGGATGCTCTTGCCTTTTCTTCATTTACTTCATCCTTTAAGACGGATTCAAATTTATTTGAATTATATTTGAATTTTATTTTAATTATTATATTTATATATGTCAATACTTTTGAATAATTTAAAAAATATTTAGTAATAATTTACAAATCAATAACTTCCACATTTTTGTGAAATTAATCTCAAACCTGCATTAACCCTTTAAATTCCTATGATTTGATCAGTTTTACCAATTTCCTCATTGTTATATTTCTTCCTTGATTTTTGTTTAATTTGACAGATTAATTTTTCTTGACATTTGTATATATTCTTTTGTAGAATTTAAAATATATATTTAAATTTTAAATAAAATTCAAATCCATACTGAAGGAGGACTTTTATGACAATTGAAAAATGGGGTATTTTTGAGCAGACATTCCAGGGAAGAAGCGACGGGAATCCTTTTATTGATTATGAAATCCACGGTACATTTTCACATGAAAAGGAATTATTGACCATAGATGGTTTTTATGATGGGGAGGGCATGTACAAGATACGTTTTATGCCTTCTTTTGAAGGTGAATATCACCGCCAGATACAGCGCCTACCGCAATGTATGGTGGTCGTTGGCGAATGAATATGAGCTTTTGCGCCATTTATCTGTGGATGACTGGGAACAGATGGCTGCGGTCCATCCATAATTGCGAAATCTTCTACGATTATTCCAAACCATGGATCACGCATTGCAGCTGCCAGCGCTGCGACCACTACAAGACTACCGAGACCACCGCTGAACTCCGGAAACTCTACGGCAAACCTGTCATCTGGGACGAAGTAGGATATGAAGGAAACTTCCCTCACTGCTGGGGCAATTTTACTGCCGAAGAACTAACGCGCCGTGCCTGGGAATCCTTGATACGCGGCGGATACTGCGGACACGGTGAGACTTTCTTAAGTGATGACAACATCATCTGGTGGTGCCACGGCGGCAGATTGAAAGGACTTAGCGGACCGCGTTTTCGGTTTATGATGGATTTTCTAAAGGATGTGCCTGGACACGGATTGAAGGAAGGGGAAGTACGGGATGATATCCATTTTCAATGGGATGACAAGGTAGCCGTTCCCGAAGAAGAAGCATATGAGGGAGAATACTATTTCCTCTATTTCAGTATCTGGCGCCCGCCTTTCAGACAAATCTATATTGATGACAGCACTTGGTATAATGCGGAGATTATCGATACCTGGAACATGACCATCACACCGGCAGGACGGCATAAAGGCAGATATGAACTTAAACTGCCTGGTACACCGTACATCGGCATCCGCCTCAGGAAATGTGCAGACCAGAGAATAAATGACGAGTATATCGGATAATAAAGACAGGGCTATTAGTAAATATATCATTTCCTAATAACCCTGTCTTTTTCTCAGATACTTTCTCCGCATGTTCTCATATCCAGCACGCTCTCTCTGCAGATCAGAGAAGTCTGCAGTGCAATTTTCAACTTTCCGTGCTTCGCGCCGTTCATTCGGGGCAGCAGACATTCTACCGCCCAACGGCCTAACTGCCTCTTATCCACACACATCGTAGAAAGAGGAGGATTCATGATATCGCACAACGGCATATCATCAAATCCGACAATAGAGATATCTTCCGGAACTCTGTATCCATATTCCTGAAACGCTTTCATGGCTGCCGCCGCAATGATGTCATTATCCGCGAAATATGCATCTGCAAGCTCCGGCTTCCCCTCCAGAATCCGAACCATATCCTGATAACCCTGTGCGGACATTGAAGACAGGCGGTGCACATACTTTGGATTCACCGGAATACCATGCGTCTCCAATGCCTTCTGATATCCGGCCGCACGCTCTGCAAAATTACTAATCGAAACCGACGAATGTAAATAACCTATCCTTCTGTGTCCCATCCTGACAAGATAATCCGTGGCACAGTACGCCCCCTGGCTGTTATTGATCACAACGCAATCATAATCCAGATCATCATAATAGCAATCCAAGACGATCACAGGAATCCCAACTTCACGTAAAATTCCAAAATCCCCTCTGTTCATCTCTGTTGCCAGCAGAATCATACCCTCACCGGACATCGAACTGATATTCTTAATCTGTTGCTGTACATCCGACGAACCTGTCAGATAACTGATATTCACCATGCCGTTCTTCTCACTGCATTCCTGGATAACCCCTTCGATCACCTGCAGAAAAAAAGGTGTATCTGACACCACCATTGCATGCTTCTGGTAAACCACTAATTGAATCGTCCATTTTCCCAGGGCAGAAGACTTTGACGGAACATAGTCATATTTTTTCGCTGCTTCTAACACAAGCCTTTTTGTTGCTTCACTGACGCCGGATCTGTTATTGAACACCATGGAAACCGTCGCTGGCGACAGATGAATCTTTGCAGCCAACTCCTTTGCCGAAATACTCATATCGCAATCCCTTTTCACGCTTTTCATTAATTTCTGTCCCTTAAATCAGACAGAAAATCTGTCTGTATTCTAACAAAATATATACCAGGTGTCAACAAATCTGTTAAATTCATTTGAATTCATTTGAAGAGACATCTAAAATTCAATTACAAACTTCTTTACCATGATCAAATCCAGGTATCTCCTCCCGTTCTCCCAACACATCTTCATTCCCCGGACACCATAAGGCTTTTCACCCTGACTGTCGGGCTCACGACACACGCCGCGCCTGTCATCCGGTACACCGGATCATCACCGATCATTTCAATATCCTTCCACAATTCACAGATATTTCCCGATATCGTAAATTGACGGACCGCTGTGCACACCTGTCCGTTCTCGATCCGGTTTCCGCTGGCCAGCAGAGAGAAATCTCCGCTCTCCGTGTCTGCTCCCGCAAACATCCCCTCAACCTTTGTAATATAGACTCCGCCTTCCGAAGCCCTGATCATCTCTTTTCCCGCAAAAACATCTTTCTCCGATGAGAGGATGACATTCGTAACTCCAGTTCCGATATCTGCCGCGGCATCCGGCTTAAATCCATTCCCGGTACTTTTACACCCCGCCTCGGCCGCGCTCTTTTTATTGTATAATGAAGCTTCGAATACACCTTCTTTGATCAGGATTTTCCCGGAAACCGGCGTCCCCTCATCATCGATCCTCCGTCTGCGCGTCCCTTTCACGCTGAACGGATCTTCTTCTATTCTGAGAAGCCTGCATCCTGCCTGTTTCTTCTCTTTACCTGTCAGCGCACTGCTGTTCTGCCTGATATTCTCTGCATAGAATATAGGCAGAAAGTGTCCGATAAGCTCTGCCATCACACAGTTTTCCAGCACGATAGGATAACTTCCCGATAGAAGCTTCTCCCCATGAAGACCGAATCTGGCATGCTTAGCCGCCCGTCTCGCCAGATCCTGTACGGTCCTTAAGAATTCTTCCCGTTCCTTTATATCCACTACCGCAAGCTTCGTCGCAGCCGACACAGAGTCGCCGTCTCTTGCCGACACCCGGATCGTAAATGTACAATCCCCGTCGTCGTCCGCCAGATAATTCAGATCCTCATCCAGCAAGGTTATGGTTTCTTCATACTGCTGATATTCACATCGCTCCACAAAATCTGTCTTCTCACAGGAAAGCGCCTCTCGTTCCGCATACCTTAAGCACTCAGCAATCTCTTCTTTTTCAATCGTGCGCCACCGCTGCCCCCTGTAATCTCTGCTCTCCCTTATCTTATCCGGGAACTCCCGGCTGCCGAAGATTCCTGCCGTCTCCTTAAGCCTGCGGATCATCTCATCATCTTCTTCCAGGGAATTCGCAGACGCACAGCAGTATTCTCCGTCCCATACCGCTTCCGCAGCATACATCCTGCTGCTTCCATATTCGTATGTCTTCACCTTCTGGCACTGTACCGAAAGAAACAGTGTTTTTCTGGAATCAACAGACAGCCTTATATGCTCGAATCCTTCGTCCTTAAGCCGCCTGATAAAATTTCTGACATTCGGATCTTCCCATGCACCCGTCATAATTCTTTTCCTCCCACTGTCATCTCCGTGATCCGCACTGCTGGCTGGCCGGCTCCGATCGGGATCTGTCCGCTTCCTGCATAACAATATCCCTGCCCCAGCGCGAAATCGTCCGACACCATATCTATTTGGGGCAGAATCTCTCTTCCGGTACCGATCAGAGTCGCACTCTTAAGGGGTACGGTGATCTTTCCCTTCTCGATCAGATAAGTCTCTCCTGTATTAAAATTAAATTCTCCCGTCAGGGGATCCACCGATCCGGCATTGATATCTTTCACAAACAACCCCTTATCTATTGAACCTAACATATCGGAAAGCTTATCCGTTCCCGGAGCAATGTATGTATTCGTCATACGGGAAACCGGAGCAAACCGGTAATTCTCCCGTCTTGCCGAACCAGTTGGTTTAAGCCCCATCCTTCTTGCATCCATCCTGTCTAAGAGGTATCCCTTCAAGATACCGTCTTCGATCAGCACATTCTTCTGTGTCAGTATCCCTTCATCGTCTATTCCAAGAGACCCCCATTCCCCGGCAATAGAACCGTCATCCACCAGCGTTACTTTCTCTGAAGCGATCCTGGTCCCGATCTTGCCTGCGAATTCAGAGCACCCGTTGGCAACCGAAGTTCCCTCCAGTGAATGTCCGCATGCCTCATGGAAGAATAATCCCCCGAACCCATTGGCAATGATCACCGGCATCCGGCCCACCGGACAGGGCCTGGCCCCAAGCATATTCTTCGCATTCCGGGCAATCTTCCTTGCATGTTCTTCCAGTCTGCCGTCTTCAAGAAACTCTGGTCCGCACATGGCTCCAGGTCCTGTAAAACATGTCTGACGATCTCCTTGTCCGTCGTCCTTTGCCGTCATAAGCAGACGCACTCTTGTCCGTAACCTGCGTTCTTGTGCATATACTCCCTCTGTATTGGCGATCTGTACCCGCTGATCTGTATCCAGATAACCTGCCCGTCCCTGTACGATACAGCTGTCTTCGCTTTTCCCGGTTTTGACGATTCCCTTTAATAACCCGATCTTCTTTTGCAGCGCCATACGGCCCGGAGCCATCCGGTACATCGTGACCTCATGAGGCGTCATTGCGGAAAGAGGCGTTCTCTTACTGAAAACGCCTCCTGTGCCAAGGTACTCCTTCAAAAGCCTGAGCACTTTCTCTTCTCTTGTATCTGCACTATACAGATATTCACATTCTAATCCCCGGAACACACGGACTCCGATCCCGCTCTCCCTTGTACAGGAACATTTGGAAACTTGCGAATCCACGAGATCAACCCTCGTCCGCTCCACATCCTCAAAGAACACCTCGGCATAATCCATTTTGCAGGAAACCGCATAATCCAGTATCTTCTCTATATATGCCTGTGTCAGCATTCTTCTTGTACTCCTTCTTTTTATTCCGAATTCTTCTCTACAGTAACAATATCCTATTACTGCAGCACACAATATTGTACTTGTATACCTTTGCCAGTGTTTTTACCAGTCTTTCTTCCCGCACATGTGGCAGGCGACATAATGATTCGGTTCTACCTCTTTTAACTCAGGCATCTCCTGTCCGCAGATCTCTTTCGCATACTTACATCTCCCCTTGAACCGGCATCCGGCAGGAGGATTGATCGGACTTGGCACCTCGCCTTCCAGATGCACTCTCGGCTTTCCTTCTTCTTCATCCGGATCTGCCTCTGGAATCGCCGAGATCAACGCCTGTGTATACGGATGGACCGGATGATCATACAACGCATGATTACCGGCAAATTCTACCATAGCCCCCAGATACATAACACCTACCCTGTCAGAGATATGCTTTACCATAGACAGGTCATGGGAGATAAACAGGTAGGTAAGCCCCATCTCCCGCTGCAGCTTGATCAGCAGGTTTACGATCTGTGCCTGGATCGATACGTCAAGAGCAGAGATCGGCTCGTCACAGACAATGAATTTCGGTTCCACGGCAAGCGCCCTCGCAATTCCCACACGCTGCCGCTGTCCGCCGGAGAGCTCATGGGCAAACCGATTGGCATACTCCGCATTCAGTCCTACCTTGTGAAGCAGATCGTTCACCTTCGCCTCTTTCTCCTTCTCCGACATATGGAAATGCACATTCATTCCCTCGGTAATGATCTCTCCGATAGTCATACGGGGATCCAGAGATGCATACGGATCCTGGAAGATGATCTGGGCATCCTTGCGGAATCCGAGCAGTTCCTTTCCCTTAAGCCGCGATACATCCTTTCCCTCGAACAGCACCGTGCCGCTTGTGGCCTCATAAAGCTTCACCAGAGTACGTCCGCAGGTCGTCTTACCGCACCCGGACTCGCCTACCAGCCCAAGAGTCTCACCCTTCTTAAGCTGGATATTCACACCGTCTACCGCTTTCAGCGTCTGGTTCTTGCCTGCCTTAAAATATTTGCACAGGTTCTTCGCCTCTACGATATATTCACCCATTATCTATCCCTCCTATCATAAAATGACTCTACCTTCGGAGCCTTCTCGTGCATCAGCCAGCAGGATACCTTATGTGTATCGCTAAGAACTGTCTCCTTAGGCTTACATTCTTTACAGATAGGCATGCAGTACTCACATCTGTCTGCGAACGGGCAGTGATTCAGCGGAAGCAGCAGATCCGGCGGAGTCCCGCCAAGGGCGTAGAGTTCCTCTTTCGATTCACTGCCAAGCCTTGGTACGGACCGAAGCAGCGCCCAGGTATACGGATGCTTGCTCTCGTTAAAGATCTCTTTCGTCGTTCCCCGCTCTACTACCTCTCCGGCATACATCACCTGGATACGGTCCGCAAAATTAGCCACAACGCCCAAGTCATGGGTAACCAGGATGATCGCTGTGTTCATCTTGGTCTTTAACTCCATCATCAGATCCATGATCTGCGCCTGGATCGTTACATCCAGCGCCGTCGTAGGTTCATCTGCGATCAACACATTCGGATTACATGCCAGGGCAATGGCGATCATGACTCTCTGGCGCATACCGCCGGACATCTCATGTGGATAATTATCAATACGTTTCTCCGGGCTTGGGATATTGACCAGCTTAAGCATATTGACGGCTTCTTCCTTTGCCGCCTTCTTATCAAGCTTCTTATGGATCATCAGACTCTCCATGATCTGGTTGCCCACCGTCATCGTCGGATTCAGGGAAGTCATTGGATCCTGGAAGATCATGCCCACTTCATCCCCGCGGAACTCACACAGCTCCTTCTCACTCATCTTCAGTACGTCTTTTCCGTTACAGATGATCTTCGACTCCGGCTTGATCACTGCAAAAGGCGGTTTCAAGAGACGGAGGATCGACTTGGCAGTTACTGTCTTCCCGCATCCGGACTCTCCTACGAACGCAAGCGTCTCTCCTTTACTAAGTTCAAAGCTTACGCCGCGCACAGCCTTTACCTCTCCGGCATATGTATTAAAGGAAACATTCAAATTGTCAACTTCTAATATTTTATCTTTTTCCATATCCGTCTCTCCTATTTTCGTAATTTCGGATCCAGTGCATCCCGAAGGCCGTCGCCCAGCAGCGTGAATGACAGCATAGTAAGGGCGATCATCAGCGCCGGGAACAAAAGCTGGTAAGGGTAGAACATGAAGTTCTGCTGTGCCGCCGAAGCGAGTGCGCCCCAGCTTGTTGACGGCGGCTGGATTCCAAGTCCTACATAACTTAAGAATGCTTCTGAGAAAATATATCCCGGAATATCAAAGGTAATGGCAACGATGATCATTCCGATCGTATTCGGTATCATATGCTTTAATATGATCTTAATAGGAGCAACACCCAACGCATTGGCCGCCAGTACATATTCCTGCGACTTAAGCTGCAGCATCTGGCCGCGTACAAGCCTTGCTATTCCGCACCACCCGGTAAGCGTCAGGGCGACCAGCATGGTTCCAAGGCTCTTGCTGTCTGTTACGACCGAGATCAGGATAACGATGATCAGGTACGGAATACTTAAGAGTACCTCTACGATACGCATCATGATATCGTCCACCGCTCCTCCGAAATATGCGGCGATTCCGCCGTAAATACTCCCCACAACACTGGCGATCACGGCGCCTAAGATACCAATGATGATAGAGACACGTCCCGCCTGCCATACTCTGGCAAAAAGATCTCTGCCCAGATCATCTGTTCCAAACCAGTGCTCCGCGCTTGGTCCCTGATTGATCGCATCCGAATCTATCTGTTCAAATTCATAACCGCTGATCGCAGGGCCGAAGATAATGAAAAAGATCAGTATCAGAAGAATGATCAGCGCCACAAACGCTACTTTATTCTCCCGAAGCCTCCTCCACGCGTCTCTCCAGTAACCGATCCGCGGTCTTGACGGTGCTTCCGCATCTTTATCAATTCCGATGATCTTGAATTTCTCATCAGGTATATTTTCCATCATATCTGTCACATCATGGTTTACCAACATCTGCTCTTCCTCCTACTTCACACGAATTCTCGGGTCCATAAGACTATACGCGATATCCACTGCAAGCTGTACGAATACGAACAGCGCGGCCGCAAAGATCGTTGTACCGATGATCATCGTATAGTCTCTGTCATTGATTGAATTGATATAGTAGAAACCAAGTCCCGGGATACCGAAGATCTTCTCCACTACGAAAGAACCGGTGAAGATACCGGACACCTGTCCCACCAGAAGTGTCATACATGGAAGGAATGCATTCTTAAGGACATGCTTTTTGACCACGTTAAATCTGCTGACGCCCTTTGCCTCTGCCGTGAGGATGTAATCCTGTCCCATGACATCCAGCATGTTGGATTTCACATATCGTGCATATGTCGCTATAGTTCCAAAACTCAGTACAATGATCGGAAGCACGATATTCTTCCAGCTTCCCCATCCCGTTGTCGGAAGCACCATCAGCTTCACGCTGAAGATGTACTGAAGGACGGATGCCAGGACAAAGACAGGCACCGTGATCCCCAGGATCGCGATGAACATGACGATATAGTCCGGCCACTTATTCTTATTAAGGGCAGCGACGATCCCCAGAAGGATACCGATGATAAGACCTGCAACCAGCGCCATCCCGCCGGGTTTTGCAGATACCGCGGAATTGGTCATCAGCGTGTCTGTAACCTCGCGCCCCGGATATCTTAAAGACTCCCCCATCTCTCCTTTGGTGAGCAGATTCTTCATGAAGATCACATACTGCTCCGGAGTAGATTTATCCAGTCCATATTTTTCATAATAATTCTCTCTCGTCTGTTCCGGGAGATTCCTCGCCATATGCGCGAGAGGATCTCCGGGGATACTGTGCATCAGAAAGAATGTTGCCGTTATGACGATAAACAGCGTGATCAGCATATATCCGATACGCTTTATGATAAATTTTGCCATCTCTTCTCTCCCTTTTTCGTTCTGATTTCTTCTGTTCCCTTTCGGACGGGCTTTGCCCGGCAAAGTACAAAAAAAGACACCATCGCCTGGAAGCAGGCGACGGTATCTTCATGCTACCTATCTTCCTTCAATATATACATACTTCAATCCAGAAGTAGATGTGAACTTCTCGTCCACATTCTTTACATAGCTGTAGCGGAATATATGCTGCATCTCATTGACAAGCGGACAGATATTGCATCCCTCGTTGAACAGGATCTGCTCTGCCTGGGAATAAAGGTCTACTCTCTTCGCCTCATCCATCTCTTTTCCTGCCTGATCGATCAATGCATCGAACTCCTCGTTCGACCAGCCTGTCGGGATATTGCTGGAATTCTCTGTGGTAAACAGGGAGATCATAGACATCGGGTCGTCATAATCTGTACTCCAGGTCATGTTAGCCATCTGGTACTCACCGCTGTTAGTCTTCTGCTGGAAAGTGGACCACTCGTTGAAATCCAGTTCAATATTAACGCCCAGGATGTCTTTGTACTTCTGCTGAACATATTCTCCGTAATTACGCGCCCACTGGGTTGTCGCGCTCAGAGAATATTTTACCGTGATCTTGGAAGGATCGCTTCCCAGTCCCAACTCGTCCATTCCTTTAAGAAGCAGCTCTTTTGCGTCCTCTTCCTTCGCTGTCTTCTCAAGCGGAGCCTCTACCTGCTCCCGGTAATCGCCAAGCTCTCCTGTGGAAACTGCCTGCGGAACCCACCAGTACGCCGGGATATGCATATCCTGATGGATCGTCTTCGCCATATCCTCTCTGTCAACGGCAAGTACGAATGCCTTGCGCACATTCAGGTTGCTGAACAGTTCGTCATTCACATTGAAGAAATCATAACGCATGGAAGGAATCACTGCATCGATTCTGTCCACACCTTCCTTTTTGTCAAAACGGTTCACCCATTCCTCCGTACCCGTAGAACACCAATCCAACTGACCGCTGTCAAAGGAGTTGAACACAGCCGTCTCATCATTGATGATCGCATAATTAATCTTATCAAGCTTCACATTTTCTGCGTCCCAGTAATTCTCATTCTTCACCAGCTTAATCTCAGAATTATGTGTCCAGCTCTCAATCTTAAAAGGTCCGTTTCCAACGAAATTCTCAGCCTCTGATCCATAAGTCTCTCCGTACTGCTCCGCGAAATCCTGACGTACCGGATAACATGCCCTCGTATCGGTCAGCGACATAAAATACGGGGTTGGAGCTTCCAGTGTGATCTCCAGCGTCTTGTCATCGACTGCTTTCACACCAAGTTCCTCCACAGAAGCTTCTCCGTTCACTACCTTGCTTCCGTTCTTGATGAAGCCGGCTGTAAAGAATGAGTTCGGGGAACCTGCGTCCGGGTTCAATGTCTGCGTAATGCCATAAGCATAGTCTGCCGCTGTTACTTCCTGACCGTCAGACCACTTATTATCACGGATCTTGAATGTCCATACGGTGCCGTCTTCATTAGATTCCCAGCTCTCGGCGCCTGCCGCTTCCCTTACCTGCTCTCCGTCCTTTTCAACCAGACGTGTCAGCGGCTCCATGGTGTTGATCAGGATGCCTCGGCTGTAATTGTCATTTCCTTTGATGGAATCGAGTGTGGAAGGCTCTGTCTGAAGATAAGTATTATAATACTGCTCTTCTCCGCCTCCGGCTCCGGACCCTCCGGATGATCCTCCATCGCCTTTTCCACATGCCGCAAGCGATAATGTCATTGTCGCCATAAGCAGTGATGCAATCAATTTCCTTTTCATAAATTGACCTCCTTTATGCTTTTTATTTAGATATATACATTATCTATATCTAATATATCTTTTGTCTATTATAGCAAATACTATAGTTTTTGAATATAGATATTCAAAAAAATATGCAATTTTGTACAAATTGCATATTTTATAATATAGTGTTTATTATATTTTACCAAAAGCACATCTATCATTCATTCGAACAAATATCTCAATCCGTATCCCCTGCATCCAAGGACAGCTATCAAAAAAGACTGCCAAATTCCTTTCCTATCACTTCTGCTTCCAGCCCTCCCTCAATCTTGACTGCCGACATCAGCATATTGATCAGAGCCATGGGCGCAGATGCCGTATTCAGAAACATTCTTGTCGTGCTGCGGACCGTCAGAAGTTTATCCGCATATTTTGCCACTCCTGCACTTGGACTATCCGTAATCCCGACTATTTTCGCTCCCTTCATCTTTGCATATTTGGTTATCTGGTCTGTCATAAAGTAATAATCGGGAAATGAAACTGCAACAAACAGTGTATCTGCATCCAAAGTAGGAAGAACGGAATAGACACTTTCATTCAGCTCCGCATTGACGATCATTGTCGGGATCTGCGATCCTGCCAAGTCAGAAGCAAGCCACTGACAGAGGATATGTGACAATCCCCTCCCGCATAAAATTATCTTATGGTACTCAAAAAAAAGCTTTGCTGTCTCCATAACCTGATGGCTGTCAAAGTTCTTCACATACTCATCCAAAAGCCCTCTCTCTTCCACACAGATCTCTGCCAGTAAACGTTCTTTATCATTTAATTCATACTCCGGAAGAGCAGTATTAAAATAATCGTTCTGCTTATACAGATCCATCCGCCGATTAACATTGATGTATTTCCGCACTTCATATTTCATCTCATTGAAACTCTTAAAACCCAAGACCTTACAGGTATTTAAGATGGTTATCTCTGTGATCCCCAGTTCCTTATTCAACTCCTTTAATGTGATAAATGCCATTGTATCGATATTTTCTTTCATATAATCGGCGATCTGTCTCTGTTTCTTTGTCATAGAAGGGTACGTTTCCTCTATCCGCATCATAATATCCTTGTCCATTACTTCATCCTATCCTGATATGCTAAACACTTTAGTTTGTTATCGTGTTATTATACTATCAATTTAAAACTTATGCAATAGATAAAGCGATAGCCAAAGTACATCAGTATTGGTAAATGCCCATCATTTTCACCGCCCGCGTCGCGATAAAGCATGGGATATTATGTTCTTTTAAATTCCCGCTCTCATTGGTATCTTCCATATAGATGCGTCAGAATAAATCCTGCCTCAAGCTGCCCTCCGATCTGCTCTTCTAACGTATGTGAAAACTGTACGCCGCAGTCCTCATCCTGAAGCTGCTTCATCTGCTCCGGATTCTTAAGCGGATGAAACGGCAATGTATTCTGAATCTCCTTCTCCAAAACTTACATCCTCGAAGGGCAGTCTCTTCGTCATATCTGCCCGGATGATCTCGATCTCATACCCCTCTCTCTGCGCCACCATACGCTCGCTTTCCAGTTGGCGTTCAGAATAGTCAAGCACCGTACACTTCGCCCCCGCCGCTGTAAAGATCGGCATCTGCTGTCCGCCGCCGCTGGCAAGCCCAAGTATCTTCTTCCCCTTAAGCTCTCCAAACCAATCCCCCGGGACCGGCTTTGTGGGTGTCAGCAAAACAGACCAGTCGCCCTTAAGCGCACGTACATATTCTTCATGGGATACAGGGATTCCCCATTCCCAGCCGCCTTCCACCCATTCGTCAATTGTCTTCGCATTGATCTCCTGATATTCCATTATTGCTCCTCTATTCTCTCCATCTTTTTATCCACTGTCCAGATCGATATCCATATGGCCAAAGCAATCACAAACCCTGTGACCGTACACCATACAGGAAGCTTTATCTCCATCTCCATAAGCAAAATCATTATCCCAAGGGATACCGAACTAAAAATCTCCAACACTCTGTACAGCTTACTCTTATATTCCTTTAAACGCTCTCTTTCCTTCCACCGCGGTCCCCGCCAAAAATACAGGCTCTTCATATCTTCCATATTCTTAATCTCTTCATCCGAGATAAGCTCATCCAGAGATATCTGAAGTTCCATCGCAAGCCGCTTCGCCGTGATCAAGTCCGGGCATCTCGTCCCGCTCTCCCAGCGTGATATCGTCTGCCTGGAAACATATAACCGGTCTGCCAACTGCTGTTGGGTAAGCTGTGCCTCTTCCCTCAGCTTCCGTATATTCTCACCTAATGCCATCTCATCGTCTCCCTTCCATAATCCTTGGTAACAGTTCAGACAAGCTGCCCTGTCACAATCCTTGCACACTAAGAGTATAGCACTGTCGGTATAATTATAGAAAGCACCGCCCTGGTTTTGTCTGTTTCCAATCTGGTAACAGCTGACATTTTTCTGTATAGAGCAGGAGTTGTGATCTACGGCAGCTTCTTAAACTCTGCCTTGCGCCCAACAAACTCCGTATAATACCGGAACCCGCAGCTCTTCAGGATCTCCGGCACCTTCTGGAAATCATAAGCGACGTGTTCCGGCTTATGGGCATCTGCCCCGATCGTTAAGATCTCCCCGCCAAGCTCCCGATAACGCTTAAGCACATCCTTATGCGGATGCGCGTAAGGAAGGCCGTATTTGAGCCCCGCAGTATTCAGTTCGATCCCTTTCCCGTGTTCGATCAGATACCGCAGGATCTGATCGATGATATCTGCAAATCTTCTATAAGAATATTCCTCTTCCTTATGCTTTCCATAGCGGGTCACATAATCCAGGTGTCCCAGCACATCGAAGTCCTCCACCTTCCGGATATTCTCATAGGTCTCCAAGAAGGTCTCCTCATATGCATCCGCATCACTGCGCCCTTCAAAGAACTCCTTGTAATACGGATCCCTGGTTCCGATCAGATGAACGGATCCGATCACGAAATCGAACGGATTCTGCCCGACATACTCCCGGTAATATGCTCCGAGATGCGGCTGCAGGCCGATCTCCACACCGATCCGCACCGGAATCCTGGCATGGTATTGCTCCTGCAATGCCCTCATCCGGTCAAAATATTCCTTCACATTGAAGGTCCACTGTTTTCCTTCACTTATGTAATCCTTATCCTCATGGTCCGTAAAGCAGACCGCATCCAAGCCCTTCGCAATGGCGCTCTCTACCATATCCCCCGGATTCGCATCAGAATCCAGGGAAAATCCTGTGTGCATGTGACAATCTGACAGCATAATCCCACCTTCTTTCTATATTTTCTTCCGTACCAATGTCAGTTAACTGGCCCCCGTAATCGTTCCGCCGCCCAGCACATATTCCCCATCATACAGCACCACCGCCTGTCCCGGTGTGACGGCCCTCTGTGCTTCTTCGAACACGCACAGGATCTCATCCGCTCCTGTTTTTTGTACCCGGCACCAGGCTCCCTTATGATTATAACGGATCTTCGCCCAGACTCTCCTCTCCTCCGTCAGATCCTCCACCGACATGAGATTCACCCGGTTCGCCCGTACCTCGTAAGCCAGGGATTCCTCATGCGTCCCGATTACGACCTCGTTGGTCTCAGGACGGATCTCAAGGACGAATACCGGATGCCCAAGCGCAAGGCCTAATCCCTTTCTCTGTCCGACCGTATAGTGTACGATTCCTCTATGCTGTCCGACGACCGTCCCGTCAGACAAGACAAAATTGCCGGGTTCTATTCTCCTTCGGACATCTTCCCTGACATAATTCGTAATATAAGAAGCATAATCCCCGTCCGGCACGAAGCAGATATCCTGGCTGTCCGGCTTATCCGCAACCTTAAGACCGATATCGCCCGCCATCTTCCGAATCTCCTCCTTCGTGTACTCTCCCACCGGCATCAGAGTATGTGCAAGCTGATCCTGCGTCAGATTATAGAGCGCATAGGTCTGATCCTTAGCGCCGGTCTGAGACGTGCGCAGCGCATATCTTCCGTTCGGCAGGCGGTCGATTCTGGCATAATGGCCGGTTGCAATATAATCTGCACCGATCGCAAGGCTCCTGCTAAGAAGGGCTTCCCATTTTACATAACGATTACAGGCAATGCAGGGATTCGGAGTTCTTCCGTGAAGATATTCATTCACAAAATAATCAATAACCGATCCCCTGAACTCCTGCCTGAAGTTCATAACATAATAAGGAATGCCAAGAGAAGCAGCTACCCTTCTCGCATCCTCTACGGCGCTCAGTCCGCAGCAGCCCCCCTGTTCCTCCTTGATGCTCTCCTCCTCTTCCTGCCAGATCTGCATAGTGACCCCTATGACATCATAACCCTGTTCTTTCAGCAGCCAGGCTGCCACGGAAGAATCTACCCCTCCTGACAGCCCGACTACAACCTTTTCTTTATTCATGCTCTCTCCATTTTATACAATTCAAATATCTTCACTCCAATACAATATTACTGCAGTCTATCCGGTTCCTAATACTCTTCTTCCTCCTCTTCCTCATCCTCATGAATATCGGTCTTCGGCTTCGCAAGCCCTTCGATCTTGATCCCATGCTTCTCGGCATAATCCCACAGCGCTGCATGGATCGCTTCCTCCGCAAGCAGCGAACAATGCACCTTCACCGGCGGCAGTCCGTCTAACGCCTCCATAACAGCCTTGTTCGTCACCTTGAGCGCATCATAGATAGACTTCCCCTTCACAAGCTCCGTCGCCATACTGCTCGTCGCCACGGCAGCGCCGCACCCGAAGGTCTTAAACTTCACATCCTGTATGATCTGATCCTTATCAATATCCAGATAGATGCGCATGATATCGCCGCATTTTGCATTGCCGACCGTACCGACCCCGCTGGCGTCTGCGATCTCCCCTACATTCCTTGGATTCTGAAAATGATCCATTACCTTTTCTGTATACATAATTAATTCCTCCTGATTTACTGTCTTTATATTACTTCTGTTCCTTCTTAAGGAAATCCTCATACAGCGGCGACATATTCCGCAGTGTGCCAACGATCTCCTTCAAGCAGTCTACCACATAATCGATCTCTTCCTTCGTCGTCTCATCGCTCAGAGTCATTCTTAAGGAACCGTGGGCGATCTCATGAGGAAGGCCGATGGCAAGCAGCACATGGGACGGATCTAACGACCCGGAAGTACACGCCGAACCGCTTGACGCGCAGATCCCTTTGCCGTCCAGCATGATGAGAAGCGACTCGCCCTCCACAAACCGGAAGCTAAGATTCACATTATTCGGAAGCCGGTCTGTCTTATGCCCGTTCAGACGGCAATACGGAATCTCTTCCATTGCACGGCCGATCAGGTAATCCCGAAGGCCGCTCTCCTTCTTCATCCGCTCCTCCATCGTAGACGCCGCACGCCGAACCGCCGCTCCAAGTCCTATGATCCCCGGCACATTCTCCGTTCCTGCGCGGCGCTTCCGCTCCTGGGCTCCGCCGTGCACGAAGGAACGGATCTTAACTCCCTTGCGGATATATAAGAATCCGATGCCTTTTGGTCCGTTCAGCTTATGCCCGCTGGCGCTCAGCATATCAATACGGCATTCATCCACGTTGATCGGAACCTGTCCGAACGCCTGAACCGCATCCGTATGGAACAGGATTCCTCTCTCATGCGCAATCTCCCCGATCTCCTTGATCGGCTGAATCGTTCCGATCTCATTATTGGCATACATAACGGAGATTAAGATCGTGGTCGGACGAATCGCCCTCTTAAGCTCCTCGATCTTCACCTTCCCATCCTCATCCACATCCAGATAAGTGATCTCATATCCCTTGTTCTCCAGGTACTCTGCCGTGTGGAGAATCGCGTGATGCTCGATCTTCGTCGTGATAATATGATTCCCCTTGTCAGCGTAAGCCTCGGCAGCCGCTTTAAGCGCCCAGTTATCGGCTTCCGAACCTCCCGCCGTGAAATATATCTCGTTGCCTTTCGCTCCCAGCACTTCGGCGATCACATCTCTCTGCTCGCTGATGGCTTCCTTATTGCCGGAAGCAAAGCTGTAGACGCTGGATGGATTCCCATAATTCTCTGTAAAATAAGGAAGCATTGCCTCCACCACCTCCGGTGCCGTCTTCGTTGTCGCCGCATTATCCAGGTAAATGAAATTCTTCATATCTTCTTCTCCTCCGTCTGTTTTGTTACTCTATCTCTATGACTGCTTCATGCATTGCACTTGTGGTTCTCAAGCTCGCCCTCCGGGTTCAGCGTCCTGCTCTCCCGGACCAGTTCATCCAGCATCATCCGGTTGACTGTCTCATTGATACTCTCATTGATCTTCTGCCACACATACTTGGTCACACACCCGTCAGAGGCCATACAGCCCTCTTCGGAATAGAACGCCGCACATTTGACCGGTTCAAGACTGCCTTCTAAGGCTCTCAATATATCTCCTACGGATATCTCGCACGCACTTCTTGCCAGAACATATCCCCCTGTGGCGCCGCGGATGCTCTGTACCAGACCGGCCTTTTTCATAAGTCCGACCAACTGCTCCAGATACCGCTCAGAGATATCCTGCCTTGCCGCAATACTGCTGATGGACACAGGCTCTTCTTCACTGTACCTGGCCAGATCTATCATGGCCCGAAGGCCGTATCTTCCCTTTGTTGAAAGTTTCACTTACTCACCCTCATTTCATGGAACCCTGCAGTCTGTTTTCCTCTGCCTCTCCTTACAGTTCTTCGGTCAGCATCCGGCATTCCTGCATAAATTCCTAATGACAATTATATTTTTCAATTCCTAGCAAAACACTAGGATATTTTCCATATGTAGAATAACACCGCTTTTTTGTTCTGTCAAGTCCTCTTTTGGAATATGCTGTAATAATATGATCACACAAAGGAGCCCGCAATGTCACGAAAACGTGCAATCATCAAGGGGACTTTTATCTTAACGCTAACCGGGTTTGCTACCCGGTTCATGGGATTCTTCTACCGCATTTTCTTAAGCCACACCTTCGGAGAGGAAGGAGTAGGTCTGTATCAGCTTGTATTCCCCATCTACGCGCTGTGCTTCTCTCTGACCTGCGCAGGAATTGAGCTTGCCCTGTCCCGCTGCGTTGCCGCCCGTATGACGCAGAACAAGCGGCAGGAAGCACGGGAATTGCTGCATACAAGCCTCTCTCTCACCGTAGCAGTCTCTATTATTATCACCCTCATTCTGCAGAAATATGCCGTCCCTATATCTGAGACCTTTCTTGCAGAACCCAGATGCGCAGATCTGCTCGTCATTCTCTCCTATGCATTTCCATTTGCATCGGTACATAGCTGTATCTGCGGTTATTATTTTGGTCTGAAACAGACCAGGATACCGGCCTGTTCCCAATTCATCGAACAGACGGTCCGTATCCTCTGCGTCTGCCTTCTCTATCTGTACGGCGTAAAGCATGGGATACGCTTCAGCGTTGCCATCGCCGTGATCGGCCTGGTCGCCGGCGAGATCTCTTCCTCGATCTTCTGTCTGCGCGCTTTCACAGACAAGAAGATCCTACAAGCCATGTCCCGTTTCCGTTTTTGCGGGTGCCTGAGGCACAGCCGGGAATTGCTGAAGCTGTCTGTTCCCTTAACCGCAAGCCGGGTACTTCTGAATATCCTACAGAGCATTGAAGCCGTATCCATTCCTGTCCGGCTGCAGTACTATGGGATGACCCTGTCGGAATCTCTCGGCACCTATGGGGTACTGACCGGCATGGCCCTGCCCTGCATTCTGTTCCCTTCCGCGATCACAAACTCTGTATCCACCATGCTTCTTCCCACCGTGGCGGAGATACAGACCCTTAACAACCGGAAGGAATTATCCGATCTGGTCAACAAGGTCACTTATTCCTGTATCTTTCTTGGAAGTATCTGCTGCGTGAGCCTGCTATGCTTCGGAGAATGGATGGGGACCATATTATTCCACAGCCGCCTGGCCGGAGACTATATCGTCACTCTGGCCTGGATGTGCCCGTTCCTGTATACGAACAATACGCTGATCAGTATCATTAACGGAATCGGAAAGACAACGCTTTCTCTTGGCATCAATACCCTAAGCTTAAGTATCCGAATCGCAAGCGTGTTCTTCCTGATTCCGGCCGTCGGAATCGAAGGATACCTGTGGGGGCTTTTGGCAAGCCAGATCCTTACCTTCTTCTTCTGCCTTGCATACCTTAAATACTATCTGCACAGACAAAACTTGAAATATTTGTGAACATTTGGTATTCTCTGGACATGACTGACAGAATCCATTAAAATGATTCATGGACAATACATATAACCGGGAGGTTCCATAAAGACATCTATGAAAACACAAGAAAAAAAGAAAAACGGAATTATATATTTCCTCCTGCTGCTGATCATCCTTCTCGCTGTCTTCGTATTCATGGGACTCAGGCAGCAGAAGGAAGCCCTTAAAGATACTGTGACTGCCGCAAAGCTTCAGCCAAAGCAAGTGCAGGATATCCGTTTCGGGCCGGACCATGCAGGAGAACCTCTGTCCTCCATTCAATGCCAGAAGGACGGCAATGTAGACGAGGGCATCGTAGCGATCGTCAACCAGCAGCTTACGCAGATCCCGGCATACATCCAGGATGCGTTTGTCAAAGACGGCTGGGCGCTCTACGTGACCAATCAGAATATCGGCCAGACCTATTATGCCGGGAAGTACGACCAGGTCATGGCGACAACGAATTACGAAGAGGAGCGTATCCTGATCGAATCAAGACTGGACGCTGCCTATGAATCCCCGATCCATGAGGTCGGACACTGGTTTGATTTTCACGTTGGGCTTCCCTCTTATACGGAGGAGTTCTCCGCAGTCTACCGTTCTGAGAGCGCCGCTTTCATACGGGCATACGGCTCCGACTGCGTAAGAGATGAGATGGAGTTCTTCGCCGAAGGTTTCTGGCAGTATGTCATCAACCCCGGAAAGCTCCGCTCGGTAAGCCCCGGATTGTACCAGTTCATCCACCTGGAATACTGCTTTTCCCGCGTACTCCGTACCTGGTACGAATATGGGCTCTGATACGGGATCAGAGCGTTTTCAGGAACAATTCCATAAGGATCGGATTCACATAGCACTCCAACAGGATTCCTACGGCAATGAACAGTATCATGCTGATCATCTTCGAAGGATTCCACTTGGCCTCTGGATATGTGAAAAGATACCATAACAGCACCATGAAGCCTGCCGCATAGAACACAAAATGAGGCGTCAGCGCGATCAGGCACAGGATAAGCCCCTTAAGTCCCATCTTAAGGACGGCGGACGTCATGATCATCCCGCCGCAAAAGCCTGTCCATGCCAGGAATCCTGCTGCGACGCCTTTTCTTACACGGGTGCATCCAAGCGCGGCGACCAGCATTAGCGGCACGGCACGGATCCTTATTACATACCACAGGTATTCCATCGTATCGATCTCCGCCTGGCTGTACTGGTTCAGGAAAAATTCACTGAATATCCCCATTCCCGCAATTGTATCTTCTGACATCAGGTTCGCATATACGATCCCGGCCAGAAACCCCAGCATACAAAAAATGATCAAGAACTTCTTGTTCTCATGTATCCTCACAAACATTCCTCCCCTTGTCAAGATACTTCATTATATGCCGGATGTATGAATATATTCGCATTTAGTCCTATGCTGTTTCAGGACGGCCGCGATATTTGGAATCATAGGCAAGGATTGCCGCAATGGTCTTGGAATCCTCTATCTTCCCGGCAAAGATCATCTCTTTCAGCTCTTCGACAGAGTATGCCTTCACATCCACGAATTCATCTTCGTCCAGATTTTGATGGGACGGGATCAGATTCCTTGCCACATAGATCTCTATCTTCTCATTGCAGAAGGCGACCGTTGTCCTCAGTGTGAGCAGCCATTCCAGATCGTCCGACCTATAGCCGGTCTCCTCCTCCAGCTCTCTTCTTGAGCATACGATCCCCTGCTCCCCCGGGGTATCAAGCTTCCCTGCCGGAATCTCCAATGTCTCCCTCTCCAGCGCATTCCTATACTGCCTGACCATCAGGATCCTCCCATCATCCATGACCGGTACGACTGCCGCCGCCCCGTCATGGTGAATATAGTCCCAATCAGCCGTATTGCCGTTGGCAAACTTCATGTGGTCTTTATATACATTGAGGATCTTCCCCTCATATACTAACTCTCTTCCTATCCGCTTCACTTCACCGCTCATTGTGCTGTCAGCATCCTTTCTATGTATCTCTTATTTCTAATCTCTAATCTCTCACTTCTTATCTCTTGATAACCGGTATCGGGGTATTATCTTTCGCATCAAGATCATGGATATACTTCTTCGTGTCCCTGACGATCACGTTCGACAGCAGCAGTACGGCTGCCAGATTCGGAATCGCCATCAGCGCATTCAATGTGTCTGCGATCTGCCATATCAGATTCAGTCCCACGATCGGCGCAGCCACCGCCACAATGATATACAAGATACGGTAAGGGATCAGCCCGATCTTGCCTGAGAGGTATTCCACACAGCGTTCCCCGTAATATGCCCATCCAAGGATCGTCGAATATGCGAATGTAATGATGCCGAGCGTCAATATAATAGGCCCAAGATACGGGATCTGACTGAATGCCAGCGTAGTAAGCTGCCCGCCGTTGTCTATGGAATCTGCGTTAATGCCCGGGTTCTTCATGATCGTCGTAACAAGCACCAGGCCTGTCATCAGACACACGACGACCGTATCCCAGAAGGTTCCCGTAGAGGATACCAATGCCTGCCGCACCGGATTGCGCGTCTGTGCCGCCGCTGCCGCGATGGGCGCTGAACCAAGGCCGGATTCATTGGAGAACAGGCCTCTTGCCACACCATACTGGATCGCCATCCTGATACCGCTTCCGACCAGGCCGCCCGCCGCCGCTCCCGGTGCAAATGCAAGCCTGCAGATCACTCCGACCGCCGGGATGATATAATCATAATTCATACTCAATATAATAATACAGCCCAGCACATAGAATACCGCCATAAACGGAACCAGCCTCTCACAGACTCTTGCAATAGACCTGATCCCGCCAAAGATCACGATCGCTGTAAGACTGCCGACCGCTATCCCGACGGCCAGCCTTGGAATTCGGAAATTCGTCTCACAGATCTCCGCGATCGCGTTGACCTGAGTCGCACATCCGATTCCAAAAGATGCAAATGCCGCGAAAAATGCAAACAGCATACCAAGCCACTTCATGTTAAGGCCGCGCTCCAGCGCATACATAGCTCCTCCCTGCATACGTCCGTCTTCCGTCTTAACTCTGTATTTTACGGCAATAAATGACTCCGCGTACTTGGTTGCAATACCGAACACACCCGTGAGCCAGCACCACAGAACCGCTCCCGGGCCTCCAATGGCGATGGCCGTACCTACGCCGACGATATTGCCGGTACCGATCGTCGCCGCCAACGCAGTCGTCAGCGCGCCGAACTGCGACACCTCGCCTTCCGCATCCGGGTCCTTTGCCACAGACAGCCTGATCCCCTTAGAGACCGTAAATCTCTGGATAAACCCGGTGCGGAGCGTCATGAACACATGCGTTCCAAGCAGCAGGATGATCATGCCCCATCCCCAGACCAGGCCGTTGACTTCATTTACTATTGAACTGATATAATCGTACATATATTTCCCCCTTTTCCTTTTTCTATCTGCATTATACTATTCTGCATTACTGCTTCTCAGATTCGATCTGCATTATACTATTCTGCATTACTGCCTCTCAGATGACTGCAAGCGTTACAAGATGCAGCGCTTCGGACAACATGCCTGGCCAGTACGGAGGACGTAACGCTTCCGACGCCTCCCGGCACCGGACTGATATAGGACGCTTTCTTCATGACCGCATCGTAATCCACATCCCCGCACAGCTTCCCTTCCTCATTAACGTTGATTCCGACATCCACCACGACGGCGCCCTCTCCTGCCATCTCTTCCGTTATCATTCCTGCTTTTCCCGCCGCCGCTATGAGGATATCCGCTCCTTTGCACTCTTCCTTAAGATCGGCTGTGCGTGTATGGCATATGGTAACGGTCGCATGTTCCTTCATAAGAAGCATAGACAGCGGCCTTCCGACCACCATGCTCCTGCCGATGACCGCTGTCTTTTGTCCTTTCAGGCTGATTCCGTAATGATGAAGCATCTCCATGACCGCCTCGGCCGTACAGGGCGCGAATCCATCCTCGTCTCCGGCAAATACCTTCGCAACATTCTCCGGGCTCATACCGTCTACATCCTTCATAGGATCGATCATTGCCTTCAAAGGCCCGGCGTCCAGATTGCCCGGAAGCGGCCGAAGCAGCAGAATACCGTGCACGCCGGAATCTTCATTGACATCGGAAAATTCCCGTTCCAATTCCTTCTGGCTGATATTCTCAGGAAGTTTTGCCACCCTGCACTCGATCCCCACAAGCTCCATCCGCTTTCTCGCACCGCGCTCATAAGCCAGATCATCCGGGCGCGCGCCTGCCCTGACGATCACAAGGCAAGGCTGTATCCCTTCCGCCTTAAGGGCGTCAACTTCCCTGATCAATTCTTCCTTCATCGCCTTTGCTACATCTGCTCCCCGCATTTCAATACTCATCTGCTCAACCTCATATCTTCTTCCCGTCTATACATTATACCAGCCGCCTTACCGCCGTATGCTTCAGCGTACACAGGCAAGCACCTCTGTATAGATCTCTCTTCTCAATTCTTCACCCTCACGGATCAAGGCTTCGACCTTCTGATCCAACGTCTGCGCCCTCTCACGGTCCTTCATCATCTTTGTATTAATGAATATATTCAAAGACGCGCCTTCCAAAGCCGCCTGTGCAAACAGCACGCCGACACCCACGTCGCTGACTGCGATCCTGCTGCCTTTCCTGCCTAAGACTCTCAGATGGCGCATCGCTTCCAGCACAGTCTCCATGATCTTGACTGGAACGATGCTCGCCTCATACAGAGCGGCCTCCATTACCTCTTCTTTCTTAGCCTTCTGCTCTGGCGTCTCCTTAGGAAGGCTATATGCCTTAGAGAGCGGCTCGAAGGCTTCGGCGTCCTGATCGATCAGATCCAGCAGACGATCCCTCAATGCCTCCAGGCACTTAAGACACTCTCTTATCTCCTCCTCTGCCTCTGCGTACCGCTTCTTCCCCGTTGTCAGATTCCCGACCATCATTCCAAGCGCGGCGGCATATGCGCCAACGGCGGCACATGCGCCGCCGCCGCCCGGAACCGGTTTTGATGAGGACAGATCATCTGTGAATTCCCTCAGGCTCTTTTCCCGCATCATAATCTGCAGTCCTCCTTTTCGAATCCTTTACACTCCGTTACTTATGCATATAATGGGTACTTCTCGCAGATCAAATTCACCGCGCTCCGTATCTCATCCGCCTTCGTGTCAAAATCTGTCACCGTCATCCTGATAAGCTTCGCGACCGTCTTCATATCCTCTTCCTTAAGCCCTCTGGTGGTGACAGCCGGAGTTCCGATGCGGATGCCGCTGGTCACAAAAGGACTTGCCGGGTCGTTCGGCACCGCATTCTTATTAACCGTAATATATACCTCGTCCAGACGGTTCTGCAGTTCCTTTCCTGTAATACCCATATTCTGCAGATCTACCAGCATCAGGTGATTGTCCGTACCGCCGCTCACAAGATCGAATCCCTCTTCCGTCATCGTCTGCGCAAGCGCCTTGGCATTCTTAACGACCTGTTCCTGATATGACTTAAATTCCGGCTTCAAAGCCTCTCCAAAACATACTGCCTTCGCAGCGATAATATGCATCAGCGGCCCTCCCTGCGTTCCCGGGAAGATTGCCTTATCGATCGCCTTCGCGTGCTCTTCCCTGCACAGGATGATGCCGCCCCTTGGCCCTCTTAAGGTCTTATGGGTGGTACTTGACACCACGTCCGCATAAGGAACCGGACTCTGATGAAGCCCTGCTGCCACCAGGCCGGCGATATGGGCCATATCTACGAACAAGTATGCCCCGACCTCTTTGGCAATATCCGCAAAGAGGTCAAAACGGATCTCCCTTGGGTATGCGGAGGCTCCTGCTACGATCATCTTCGGTCTGCATTCCCTTGCGATCTTCCTGATCTCGTCATAATCCAGGTACCCGTCGTCGTTCACATTATAAGGTACGAAATGATACAGAAGCCCCGACATATTGACCGGAGAACCGTGGGTCAGATGACCGCCGTGAGCCAGGTTCATCCCCATCACCGTATCGCCTGGCTGCAAAAATGCCTGATACACCGCGTTGTTGGCATTCGCACCCGAATGCGGCTGTACGCACGCATGATCGCACCCAAAGAGCTTCTTCACTCTCTCGATCGCCAGATCCTCCAGAATATCCACATGCTCGCAGCCGCCGTAATACCGCTTCGCCGGATACCCTTCCGCGTATTTGTTCGTCGGCACCGTACCCATGGCCAGCATGACTGCCGGACTTACGACATTCTCCGAAGCGATCAGCTCCAGATTCCTTCTCTGCCGGTTCAGTTCCAGATAAAGCGCGTCTCCGATCTCCTCGTCATACCCTTTAATATAATCCATAACATCTTGTACCATGTTCATTGCATCATCCTCCTTTTATCAGACTCCTGTCATTTTTCGGCACATCAGGAATATCCTCCCAATGATTATCTCCCTATTATATAACTATATTCTTTACCTATGCAACAATTTTTATTTCTCATTTTATCTTCATTTCTTCATCTTGACAAATAAAGTTGTCAATGTTATACTCTATTTGACAAATAAAGTTGTCATCACAAACGACGTCGAAATACAATTTAAGAAAAGGAGGCGGTCTATTGGCATTATTGAATTATCTGAAGGAATACCGTTCCAGAATGGGAATCAACCAGACAGAGCTTGGCAGGATGGCCGGCGTCTCCAGGCAGACCATAAGCCTGATCGAGAGAGGCGATTACTCACCGTCAGTAACGCTGGCATTAAAGCTTGCCAAGATCTGCCGGGTAACCGTAGAAGATATATTTGAATATTCAGAGGAGGAAGACTCATGAAAACTACTGACAAAAGTATAAAAAAGACAAATTCATACCTAAGAATGGGGATCATCATGCTGACATTCGCCGCGGTCGGCGCAGTTATAGGATTCGTGTTGATAAATATCCTGTACGGGAATATTAACGGCATCAAGACCGGATTCTCCGGTGCGGTGTCACAGATACAGCAGTTCATGGTTCCGCTCCTTTTGGCAATCATGGCAGTATCCGTCATCTATGGTGAAGTAAATCTTCATAAACTGAAGCTTATCGGCAAGATGATTCTTCAGACGGAAGACGAGGAATGCGACAAATGGGACTACGAAGAAGAAAAGACAGGCGCGTGGGGCACCGCTGTCAACGTGCTGTCACAGATCGCATGTATTCTGGTGCTCGCCTCAGGATATTCTCTCAAATACATTGAGGATGAGCATCATGTAAATATGCTGGCAGCCTGCGTCATATTCCTGGCCTGCTATTCATACGACGGACTCTGGTCGGTACGCTTTGTCAAGACCATCCAGAACATCCATCCCGAGAAAAAGGGCGACCCGTCATCCAAAAATTTCCGCGAGCAATGGCTCCAAAGCTGCGACGAGGCAGAAAAAGAGATCATCTATCAGAGCGCATACAAGTCATACTCCCGGACGAATCAATGGCTTCCTGCTCTGCTTGGAATCACCATGCTGGGACATCTGTTCTTTGATACAGGGATCATGGCGGTTATCACAGCAGCCGCAATCTGGCTGATCGTTACAGTCTCCTACCTTCATTCCTGCGTGGTCTTAAAACGGGCAAAGCTCCGGGAATAAGAGATCCCAAAGCTTCGCATCAAAGAATCATGCGCTGATACCATAGGCCTTCCTGTCGGACAGCGTCACTCTGTGGAATGTAATTACGAATAAGATTCCCTTCGCCACCGACGACAGGGTCAGCGCCCACCAGATTCCGTTTAAGGCCAGCGGCGTCATGGACAGCATGACCGCAAGCGGCACTCTGGAACCGGTGAGAAGGATGCTGATGATACTGCAGAGCTTAGTCCTGCCAAGCCCGGACAAAGCTCCGACAGTCATCAGCTCCACGCACATGAATGCCTCGCTGATTCCCACGATCATCAGATAATCTATGGATATGGAGACGACCTCGGCCTCATGGAAGAAGATCCGGGAGATCGGCCCCGGAAGCAGGAGGAAGGCCAGCATGATCAGGCTGCCCCATACCGCGATAGTCCCAAATGAGATCCAATACCCCTTCCTCACACGTTTCATCTGCTTCGCGCCGTAATTCTGTGCTGCAAACGCATTGATCGCTGCGGCGAATCCGTCCGCAGTATTCCAGGACACGGCTTCCACCTGGCCGCCCACACGCTGTACCGCAACGGCTCCCGGCCCGAACACTGCTACCATCCGGGTAAGCACCATAGAGATCCCGCAGTACACCGTCCCCTGTATAGCCGTGGGAAGCCCGATTCGGAACACACCGCTGTAGAACTTGCGCTCCACCGGATCCTGCAGCCGCATCCCCGTCAGTATGTTGTCCGAATTATGCGCCTTCCACGCACCGACGATCATCACCAGCATAACGATGAACTGGGCGATAACCGTGGCCATGGCCGCCCCCAGCACCTCCAGCCTCGGAAACGGGCCGATTCCAAGGATCAGGACCGGATCTAAGATCATATTGATGATCAGTCCGATAAAATTAGCCAAAAGAGGCGTCTTCGAATCTCCCTGCGCCGTATATATCCCGGTCAGCACCACCGTCATATATGAAAATATCACGAGTCCGCAGGTCACCCTCATATAAGTCTGGGCATACCGGACCGTCTGCGCATCGCCAAGGCGGAACAATGACACCAGACCCTCTGTAAAGCTTACGCTGAAAAACGCAAACAGCACCCCAAACAGCAGCGTAAGCTTAAGAGCCGCACGGGCATATTCTCCCGCTTCATCCTTCCTGCCGCGGCCGAACGACTGGGCGACATTGACTTGGGCGCCCATCCTTGTCAGAGACGACAGGCCTTGCGAGAGCCACACATACATCCCCCCGACGCCTACCCCCGCCACTGCTTTCGAACCAAGAAGCCCGATCCATGCCATATCCGTAATACTGTAAACAGTATTTAAGAAAGACGATGCCATGATCGGCATCGCCAGCGCTACCAATGACCTTAAGATCGGTCCTTCCGTCAAACATACCTGCCTGTTCTTCATCTCTTCTCTCCTGTCTTTCCAGAATTTATCCTTTATGGATTATAACAGATATTACATATTTAATCTACTTCAATCTGCACAAACCGTCTGCATAAACCAGACTATTTTCTGCTTTACCTGCTATGCTGTGCATGGTATAATATTGGGCGTAACCAGACCGGCTTGGCAAGATATGCGAATATAACTACCAGGAGGAAGCAAGAATGATTACGATGGAACATGTATGCAAGTCGTACAAGATTGCAAAAAGGAACGCCGGCTTCGGCGAAGCCGTAAAAGCGCTGTTTCACCGGGATTACGAGGTGATCCATGCACTGAATGATGTGAATTTTACCATCGGCGATGGAGAGATGGTAGGATACATCGGCCCGAACGGAGCCGGGAAGAGCTCCACGATCAAGATTCTAAGCGGAATATTGACGCCTGATTGCGGAACTGTTCTTGTAGACGGAAGGGATCCCTGCAAGAACCGGATCAAACACGTGAAGGAGATCGGAGTCGTGTTTGGCCAGCGCTCTCAATTATGGTGGGATGTTCCGGTCATAGATTCCTTTGAATTGCTGAAGGATATCTATTCAATCCCAGATTCCCATTACAGACAAAGCCTTGAAGAATTGACCGAATTGCTGGACCTTTCGGAGTTAATGCGCTCTCCGGCAAGACAGCTTTCTCTCGGACAGCGGATGCGCTGCGAGATCGCCGCTTCCCTTCTTCACCGACCGAGGATCTTATTTCTCGACGAACCCACCATCGGGCTTGACGCCGTATCTAAGCTTGCCGTTCGGAACTTTATCTTAGAACTGAACAAGACCCGCGGCACCACCGTGATACTGACCACCCATGACATGCAGGATATCGAAGCGCTTGCAAGCCGTATCATCCTGATCGGCAAGGGACGGATCCTCTTAGACGGCACACTGGACGACATCAGACGGGGCGGCGACAATATCGATGAGACGGTAGCTGAACTATACCGTACATACAACATCTAAACGGGAATATCAAAGAGGATTGCGGACATGAAAAAATATTTATCTTTCTTTCGGCTAAGGTTCACCATGAACCTTCAATACAGGGCGGCCGCTTTTGGCGGAGTCGCGACCCAGTTTGCATGGGGATTCATGGAGATCATGATATTTGCGGCATTCTACCGGGCGGATGAGAATGCCTTCCCCATGAGTTTGGCATCCACAGCCTCCTATCTATGGCTTCAGCAGGCGTTTCTCGCCCTTTTTGCCACATGGATGACAGAGCAGGAGATCTTTGACACCATCGTAAACGGAAATATTGCATACGAGCTATGCCGTCCGGTCGATATCTACGGCATGTGGTTTTCGAGAAGTATCGCCACGCGTTTATCACGGGCAGTATTAAGATGCTTCCCTATTCTGATCGTAGCGGCGTTCCTGCCCTATCCTTACGGAATCTGCGCACCTGCAGGCCCGAAGCATTTTATCCTGTTTTTGATCACGCTGCTCTTAGGACTGGCAATGACCGTTTCCTTCTGCGTGCTGATCTATATACTGGCCTTTTTTACCATATCGCCTGTCGGACTTCAGATGATATTTACTTCCATGACGGATTTTTTTGCCGGAGCGCTGATCCCTCTCCCCTTCTTCCCGGCAAAGATGCAGACGGTCATGGAGCTTCTGCCCTTTGCCGCCATGCAGAATGTTCCTCTTCGGATCTACAGCGGAAGCATGAGCGGTCACGAGATGCAAAAGGCAGTTTTTCTGCAGATATTCTGGCTGATCGTTGTCACAGCCGCAGGGAAGATGCTCTGTCGTGCGGCGCAAAAGCGTGTGACTGTACAAGGAGGTTGATCGTATGACACAGAAGATCGCAGCCATCCGTCTCTATTGCCGCTATGTATCCATCAACATCCGCTGTAAGATGCAGTATAAGACTTCCTTTTTCCTGACCGCGTTCGGGCAATTCCTGGTATCTTTTACCGCTTTTCTCGGAATCTTCTTCATGTTCCAGAGATTCTCCAGGGTAGAAGGCTTCACTTACAGCGAGGTGCTGCTGTGCTTTGCGGTAATGCTGATGGAATTCTCCCTGGCGGAGATGTTTGCCAGGGGATTCGACAGATTCTCGAAGATAGTAAAAAGCGGGGAGTTCGACAGAATATTGGTACGTCCTCAGAATGAGATCATTCAGGTATTGGGAAGCGAATTCGAGCTCACCCGGTTCGGCAGAATACTGCAGGCCGTCATGATGTTCATATACGGGATAGCCAAGAGCGGCGTTGCCTGGAACTTCTCTAAGGTCCTCACCGTCATCTTCATGCTGATCGGCGGAACCGCGGTCTTTACCGCGCTGTTCCTGATCTATGCCGCACTGTGCTTCTTTACGTTGGAGAGTCTGGAGATTATGAATATATTTACGGACGGAGCCAGAGAATTCGGCAAATATCCCATGGGCGTATACGGAGAGAAGATGCTGTTGTTTACGACCTTCTTCATTCCTTACGCACTGATCCAGTATTATCCCCTGCTGTATATACTGGGGCGCAGTACGAACCGCCTCCTGATGTTCCTGCCCCTTTTGGCATGCTGGTTTTTGATCCCCGCCCTTCTATTCTGGAAATTCGGCGTAAGGCACTACAAATCCAGCGGCTCCTGACACGCAGCTTTGACAATTTTTTACCAGGAAAGGCCGTTAAAATGATTCATATTTACTATACGGAAGATGATAATTCTATTGCCGGGACCGTCCGTGAATTCCTTGGGATGCACGGATATAAGGTCTCTATACTGCCTACGATCGCTGAGACGAAGCAGGCTCTTCGGCGTATGTGCCCGTCGCTGATCCTGATAGACTGGAACATGCCGGACGGAAACGGCAGCCGGCTATGCCGCTGGATCCGCGCCAATTTCAAGGATCTTCCGATCATCTTCCTTACGGTCCGCAACGACTCCCGGGATATCGTCTCTGGATTCGAAACCGGTGCGGACGATTATGTAACAAAACCTTTTGAGCTGGAAGTTCTGCTGTCCCGCATCACCGCCTTGCTGCGGCGAACCGGAGACGTCTCGGGCCGGTATCTGTCCTGCGGAGCTGTATCGCTGGACAGGCAGAAGATGCAGGTTTTCTGCGATGCGCAGGAGATCCGTCTAAGCCCGTCCGAATATCAGGTCCTCCTGTATCTGCTGCAGAACAAAGGCAGAACCGTGACAAGGCAGAATTTGCTGGAAAGCGTCTGGGACATCCGCGGTAACTATGTCAATGACAATACTCTCACCGTCACCATGAAACGCCTGCGCAAGAAGCTATCTCAGCCGTCTTGCCTCAAAACAGTCCGAAGCATCGGCTACCGAATGGAGGATCCGATATGAATAAGAAGAAAACTATCCTGATACCGACCGGGCTTGCGCTGGCGGCAAGCCTGTTTGCCGCCGCCGTGACAGCCCTGCTGCTGACCGATTATTACAGCCGCGCATATTTTCAGGATTTAGGAGCGGTCTGCCAGGCTATCCTGAACGGGGATCCTGGTGCAGAGACGAAGCTTGCCGTGCTATCCGCTTTAAAAGGATATACGGACCGCCCTGTACTTCTGGAGGACGAGAATATACTTCTGTCTTTCGGCTATGAACCCTCGCATTTCTTACATTCTGCCGTCCTTGGCAGCCGTGTGTTTGTAATTGCCGGTTTTTTAACCGGTGGAATACTGTTTCTCGCCGCTCTCCTTGTCCAGAAGCAAAAAGAGACCGCCTCCATAAGCTCCCTGACCGATTACCTTAAAAAAGTAAATACCGGAAAATACAGCATCCTCGAAGCTGCAGGCGAAACAGAGTATTCCAAGCTGCAGGATGAGATCTGCAAGACGGTGACCGAACTTCGGCAGACCAGAGACGCCGCGTTAAGAGCCAGGAAGCATTTCGCGGATAATCTGTCTAACATCGCCCATCAGATCAAGACTCCCATCACTTCTATCTCCCTGTCCGCTCAGATGATGCGCTGCAGTCCGTCCCCCGGACACTTAGAGCAGATCCGGCTTCAGCTTCAACGGCTGACCCATCTGTCAGAATCCCTGCTGACGCTGTCCGGTATCGAATCCGGGACATTTACCCTGGTAAGACGCAATATCGGCGTCTATACCCTTCTGATGCTTGCAGCCGATCATCTTCAGGAATTATTCTCCAGGGCCGATATCTCCTTCCAGACAGAATGCTCTGACACAGCGGCAGATCAATCCGAAGGTTCTGATTCCATAAGCATTTGCGCCGATCCGGAATGGACGATGGAAGCCCTCCTAAATCTCCTTAAAAACTGTCTGGAGCATACTCCGCCCGGCGGGACTGTCCGCTGCTCCTACGGACAGAATCCCCTCTATACACAGATTCGGATATGGGACACCGGAAGCGGATTCGCCGCAGAAGACCTTCCCCGTCTATTTGAAAGATTCTACCGCGGAAGGAACAGGAAGACCGGCGGGATCGGGATCGGCCTGTCTATCGCCAAAGCGATCATTGAGGGCCAGAACGGAACGGTCATTGCATATAATCTGCCGGACGCCGGCGCTTGTTTTGATATTCATTTTTATAAAGACGCTATAGAACAGTCACCGAGTTGTCACTTTCCTCTGGTATAATTAAATTGTATGACGTTCGAAAGGAGACAGCAATTATGGAGATCTTAAAATGCGAAGGTGTAAGGAAGGTATATCAATGCGGCGGAAATGAGATCATCGCCCTGAACCAGATCGACCTGACGATAGAAAAGGGAGAATTTGCTGCGATCGTAGGGGCTTCCGGTTCCGGTAAATCCACGCTGCTTCATATTCTCGGCAGTGTGGACAAACCGACACAGGGACGGGTACTGATCGACGGAACCGATATCTCCTCCTTAAATCAGACGGATTCCGCCGTCTTCCGGCGCAGGAAGGTGGGCTTGATCTACCAGTTTTATAATCTGATCCCGACACTGACCGTCCGCCAGAATATCCTGATGCCCCTTTCTCTGGATAAGAAGAAGCCGGATCAGGAATATTTTGATACGATCGTAAGTACTCTGGGGATCGCCGACAGACTGGAAGCGCTGCCTAACCAACTGTCCGGCGGGCAGCAGCAGCGTGCCGCCATCGCCCGCTCCCTGATCTACCGCCCCGCCCTGCTTCTGGCAGATGAACCGACCGGGAACCTGGACCGGAAGAACTCCAGGGAGATCCTCGATATGCTGAAGCTCTCCAACCGCAGTCTGAATCAGACCATCGTACTCATTACCCACGATGAAAAGGCCGCGCTGGAAGCTGACCGCATCATAACCATAGAGGACGGCCGCATCATTCATGACGAGAAAAGGAGGTAACAGCCATGTGGAAAGATTACTCATCCAATTACATCAGGAATAACCGCACCCTTACCCTCTCCATGAAGATAGCCGCGCTGATCTGCGCGCTGCTTCTGTCTCTGTTATGCAGTTTATTCTATAATCTGTGGGTCTATGAGCTGGAACATCTCAAAAGAGAAGAAGGCGACTGGCAGGGCCGCGTCACCGGCGCGGTCGATACGGACATGCTGCATGTTATCCAGAGCTACGCCAACGTTAAAAAGGCCGTCATCAACGAAGAACTATCCGCCGGACCGGATGTCGTAGTAGATGTGTATTTTAAAAATATGAGAACCATTCCCGACGATATGCCCCGGATCGCCAAGCTTGCAGGACTTCCGGCCAATGCCGTCTCCTGCCACCATTCACTTTTGAACCTGTATCTGATCCGCGACCCCGATGATTCTGCCCTGCGCTGGGTATTCCCATTCTATACAGCGATCATGGGGATCTCCTGCCTGTCATTGATCCTGATCATTCACAATGCCTTTGCAGTGACAATGCATACAAGGATCCGTCAATTCGGTATCTTTGCCAGCATCGGAGCCTCTCCCAGACAGATCCGCACCTGCCTCCTGCAGGAAGCCGCCGCGCTGTGCGCCGTACCGATCGCAGCCGGAACCGTGCTCGGGATCGCAGTCAGCATGGGGATCCTTGAAGGGATCGATCTTATGCTGACAGATATCAAACAGCGGCTGGTCCTGCCCTTTGCCTATCATCCGCTGATACTTCTTATCTCCCTTCTGGTTTCTGCCGCTACCGTGTGGATCAGCGCATGGATTCCGGCCTGGAAGATGAGTAAACTGACGCCCTTAGAAGCCATCCGAAATACCGGGGAACTCCATTTGAAGCGCAAAAGGAATTCCCGCATCCTATCATTCCTGTTCAAAACAGAGGGAGAGCTTGCCGGAAATGCACTGAAAGCTCAAAAGAGCTCCCTGCGCACCGCCACAATGTCCCTGACCTTCTCTTTTCTAGCGTTCTTTCTGATGCTGTGCTTTTTCACGATTACAGCGATCAGCCAGGAGGAGACATATTTTGCGAAATATCAGGATGCGTGGGACGTCATGGTAACCGTGAAGGATACGGATATCGATACATTTGAAGAGACAGAAGCCGTACAGAAGATCTCCGGCATAGAAAGCAGCGCCGTATACCAAAAAGCTGCCGCCAAATGCCGGATCGCAGCAGATGAACTAAGCAAAGAGCTGCTTGCGGCCAGCGGTTTTGACTATGCAAAAGAAGAATATGTATCTTCCGATTCTGAATCATGGACCGTCAATGCCCCTATCATGATCCTGGATGATGCAAGCTTTCTGGAATACTGCCGGCAGATCGGGACTACTCCCCGGTTAGACGGCGCAGTGATTCGGAATCTGATTCAGGATCCGGCAGAACCAAACTTCCGCAAGCGGCGCATACTGCCTTACCTTACGGGAACAAAGCCTTATTCTCTTCTGACGTTTCCATCTTCATCAGAAGACCTAGCCGAAAGCCAGGAGCTAAGGCTCCCCGTTCTGGCCTGTACCCAGGAGGTTCCTGTTCTAAGAGAAGAATACGGGACACTGGATCTGTATGAACTGGTACACTTTATACCCGTATCTCTATGGAAAGAGATCAAGGACGGCTCTGTCCTCCTGGAAGATGACACTTACATCCGAATTCTGGCAGCAGACAGGACAAAACTGACGGAACCTGACGGAACCGATAAGTTAAACGTAGAATTGAATACGATAGAAGAAAACTTAACAGAGCTTCTTAGCCCTTCCTATGATACCGAGATCGAAAACCGGATACAGGATAAACGCAGCAACGACAGTATGTTCAGCGGAATGCAGGCAATCCTTAGCATCTTCTGCATCCTGCCCGCCATTATCGGTATTGGAAATATCTTCTCCTATACGCTCGGGTTCGTGCGCCTGAGAAAACGCGAGTTCGCCCGGTATCTGTCCGTTGGACTGACTCCGGCGAGAATGAAGAAGATCTTTCGCATTGAAGCTCTTGTGATCGCAGGCCGCCCGCTGCTCATTACCCTGCCTGTCACCGTCTTAACCGTTGCACTCTTCCTTAAGATCAGTTACATCGAACCGATGCTTTTCCTTAGAAAAGCACCGCTTCTTCCGATACTGACATTCATTCTGGCGATCTTCGGCTTCGTTGCGCTGGCATATCATATCGGCGCAAAGAAGGTGCTAGAAAGCAGCCTGATCGATTCTCTGCGGGACGATACCGTCCTTTGATCCGCGAAGCGCCAGCACAGGTTACCGTCACCTGTTCGAATGTCCTTTGTTCCGATGATGCCTCCCCTTGTGGGACGGCATATCCTCGGAATTCTGATCATAGGCTTCTCTGTCACATCCGCCCGGATTCTCGTTATCCCCATTTTCATCATAACTATGATCATTCTCATATTCTTCATTCCCATGCTCTTCATTCCCATATTCTTCATTCCCATACTCTTCATAGCCGCCCGCCTGTTCATATACGCTGATCCGCTCCCAGATCTCGGCCATACTCATCTCCCTGCAGTCATCCGCAGTAACGGAGCTGTCATACGCTGCCAACTGAAGATACGCATAGTACTTGCCGACTGAGAGATCGCACTGATGCGCCATAGATACCAGGTCCAGATCCACGCAGACGTTATGGCAGTTATGACTCATATGCCCTGCACAGTATCTTACACCCTTCTCCAGCTCATTTCCTCGGTTATGGTCTGTCGCCACTGCCAGGACGGCTTCTTCCCCTCCCGTCAGATACGCGCTCATACCTTCACACTCCAGCACCGCGTGCAAAGCATCCGTATATCGCTTCCACTTCAGAGACAATTCATCCAAGATCGCTTCCCCTTCTGCATTGTACGCCTTGGCCGATACGACCCTGTCATAACGGTTCAGCCCAAGCTCTATGGACGGATTGACATCAATACTCACATAAGATACCGGAATCCGAATCCACGAATATCCCGCCGCACCCGCTGCAAAGATCAGTACCGCACAGATCACGGAAGCTGCATATCTCAATGTCTGTTTCTGCCGAACAGGTCTCTTCCCGCTTCTCTTATCATACAAAAACTGCTTTGTCGACTCCTTAAGCCGGGTATCTGCCTTGATATTGTCAAATGCATTCTGTATTCTATTCGTCAAATCCATCACCTCCCAGCTTCTTTCTTAACAGCATCCGCCCTCTGGAGAGCAGCGAATACACGGTGTTTTCCTTCTTTCCAAGTATGTTCCCGATCTCAGCCGCCGAGTATCCCTCATAATAGTGCAGGTAAACGGCGTCCTTATATTTGACCGGAAGTGACAGAACCGCCTCTAAGACCTCATGATCGTTCTCGTACTCTCCCGCTTCCATCTCATTCAGCATCTCAAGAGGAACTACATTGCGTCTGAAAAAATTCTTCAGGTAGTCCTTGCAAGCATTGATGGATACACGGAGCAGCCATGCTTTTTCATGCTCACTGTCGTAAAAATGCTCGCTCGACAGCATATATTTTAAGAAAACGTTCTGAAATACGTCTTCTGTATCCGCCTGGTTTTTCAGATGATAAAAACAGACGCGCCGGATCATATCCGAATACGTCTCCACGGCATGATTAATCTCTGACTCACTCCGCATAGCACATTGCCTCCTGCTTATTTCTCTGGTATAACCCTAGTACATCCTGATCCCGCCATGGCAAATAAGGCAGCGGCCGTTATTGCCGCTGCCCTTTGCTGATACCCTATGCACCTTCGCTTACCAGCGGCATCCTCTTCCGCCGCCGTGATGTCCGCCGCCATGGTGTCCGCCGCCGTAACCGCTGTTGTCCTGCCAGTTATAGCATGCGCCGCCATAGCCAGAACCCGCATAATTGTTCGTATCATTGTAAACTGGTTCCGTGTAGACTGGCTCCGTGTAGACTGGTTCACTGTACGTCGGCTCACTGTAGACCGGTTCTGAAGCTACATAATTGCTTGCCCCGCCGTTACCTGCACTGACCGAACCCGACGCCTGGGAACCTGCCCCGCCGTAGCCTGAATTCGTGTAATTGTCACAGACTCCGTTCTGGTCTTCATCTACATAGTTCCCGCAGCCTCCGACCCAGTTCCCGTCTATGAAATTGCAGTTACCCAAATCACATCTCTCCGCCAGACCGATCCCTGACGCCGGCCTGATACAATTCCTCGACACATCCATATATGAAGATGCTCCAAAATGATGCAGCGGCATTCTGCTCATATACCCATTCGAAAAATCAGCCGCAAACACAGATGTTCCCATGACCAGCGATAATACTCCTGCTACTCCAAATACAACCTTTTTTTTCATTTGCTTGATAACCCTCCCGCAATTGATGTATATTTTATATTGTTATACTTATAATACGATTGTGCTCCGTATATCCTTGCATTATATTTAAAAATTTTTATTTTTTACTTTGATCCTCATTAATATTAACACTGTTGCTGGAATAATACAACCAAAAGTATCGGATAAGAAGCTTTCAAGAAGAAAACAAGAAGAGCAAATAAGAAAATGCCCTGACGCTTGAAATCAACCCGGTTCAGCCTTATAATAGCACTAAGGATAAGAAGCATACATGCGGAAAGGTGATCATCATGATTGGAAACAGAGATATTTTCCTGGACAGAACTAACGTGAATAAATTCTCTATCCAGCTTAACCATTGCGGAATACAGGAATGTGCCCCTGGGTATACCAACAGCTTTCAATCGAACCCTTATCATCTGATCCACTTTGTATTAGAAGGGAACGGCTTCCTCGAACTGGATCACAAGCTTATTAATGTACACGCCGGACAGGCATTCTACATCCCTGCCGGGGTTCCCGCCAAATACTACGCCTCCCTGTCAGACCCCTGGAAGTACGGCTGGATCGGCTTCTATACCAATACCGCCAATCCCTTCCTCACCCTGCTGTTTCAGGATGAGAACGTCGTACATTTTAAAATGCCTGCAAATGAGGTCGAGAAAAATCTTCTGTCCATAATCTCCGTAACCGACCGGCGGATATCCGAATACACTCAGTATGACAGAGCCGATTTCCCCGGAGAACAGTTTACCACCATACTCAGGCTCTCCGATTCTCTGCAAGCCAACAGCCGGATGCTTGACTTCTTCTCCGGCCTTTTAAGCTTCCAGATCCCGGAGGACTTCGCCAAGCCTTCCGAAGCTTCTCCGGCGCTTAAGGCAAAAGCATTCATAGACGCCCACTACAATGAACCGATCAAGATGCAGGATGTTGCCGCCTCGCTGAACATCCATCCCAACTATCTGTGCGCCGTCTTCAAAAAGACATACGGACAGACGCCCAGTGATTATCTGCGCTCCATCCGTATGGCTCAGGCCGCAATGCTTTTATTCCTGACAGATCATTCCGTATCCATGATAGCCGAATCGCTGGGATATGCCAATCCGTTTCAGTTCTCCGCTGTATTTAAGTCCTATTACGGATTGTCGCCTACTGCTTACAGGAAGAAGGGGTAAGCGAGGTCTGCCGGCTAACCAACATCTTTTCTTAACTTATAGTAAAAACAATTTTACTGATACTTTATCAAACATAATCCCTATACCTCCGTAGCAGATTGCAGTTATGCCCGTGCGCACCATGGAAACAACCGATAGCATAGTGGCTCTGTATTCAGAAATAATATAATCCTGAACGATACTATCTGCAACGGTGAATATGATCTCAGGAACAAAACAAGCAATAACTATAATCTTTGCCGGGATTTCATTCTCTTTTTTCCATTCAAAATAAATTCAACACTATATTCCGTAGTATATCACATTCTATTGGCGACAAAGATCTTGATCCCTTTCATAAAAATACAAATTGGCTTCTTCTGCAGAACAAAAATTCCCAAACCATAGTCTATTAATAGCTGCTGCTCTCATAATTCTTCAGCCCCGATTTCAGCACCATGCAGGATGCTGCAAGCATCGCTATGCAAAAAAGCGGGATACACAACGCCCCTGTCTCTGTTTTGCTCTTGCCCAGAAGATATCCGACCGGATAGAAGCTGACAAACGCATAAGGGATCAGATATCCGAATATCCCCTGGAAGACAGGAGGATAGATCACCATCGGATACTTTGCCATCTCTCCCAATGAGATCACAAAATAATTCAGGCTGTTCCTCTTCCCTTCCATCCAAAAGGAAACGCAGCTGGCGATCCATATCATGCACACCCTTATTATACACGCCTCCGCCAAAAAGACAAACAGCAGTATGACCTTCATCGCATTCCATTGGATTTCACATCTTACAAATCCTGTTATAAGAACTGCAGCGGCAATCACCATCTTATTCAGCCCGTCAAAATCAATCTTCGCCGTTAGAAGCTGAAGCCCAACAGGCACCGGCCTGACCAAAAACCTGTCCAGATCCGCCATATGAATCATATTTGTGATCTTCCATGCTCCCTGAAAAAAGAAATTGATAAATCCCTCAGAAAACAGCAGGAATCCATAGAGCAGAAAGATCTCCCACATCGTCCATCCCCCGACCTGGGGAATATTGCTGTATATAATGCAGATCAGCCCAAGATTGCATCCCTGAGAAAACAACGTAAAGAAAACCATCATGAGAAAATCTGTCCGGTACTGCGCAAGAGACCTGATATTCTGCACCTGAAACAACAGATAAAGTTTAATATATGTTCCGTATTTTTTCATCATAATCCACATCCTTCTTAGTATGCCCTTCTTAGTATACACACCGCATCAGACAATCAGCCTCCATACATGGAGATCACGCCGAACGCTTTCTTTCCTAACAGGGTTCCCAACAATCCTAATCCGATAATCCACGCGATCTGCAGAGATATACTGACAATGCTTTCCCCAAACGACAGCGTTCCAATGAAAATACAGCACGGCGTGTATATGATCCCCTTAAAAGGAAGATAATTCACGATCTCTCTTAAGATCCCCGGGAACATTGCCAGCGGGATCAGCGCTCCTGAGAAAAAATTAGTAAGTATCTCCCTCGCCTTCGTCACCCCATAAGAATTATCGGTATAAAAGCAGAGAAGCGAAAAGATATATTGAATACAGAATTTCACCCCCATGCCGAGAAACAGCGAGACAAGAAATAGCACCGTTCGGATTCCGCTTAAAAACTTGACTCCATTTACCGCCAGATATACGCTCCCGACCAGCACAAAGGTCGCCGCAAATTCTAATCCCGCCGTTCCAAGCATACGGAAAAAAAGTGTTCCTCTATAAGACAACGGCTTTAACAAGTCCAGTATAATATCGCCTTTTACGATACGCTCCGCAATACCCATCTCAAATCCCATAGAGAACACACTGTTGCACAAAAAGGCAACAAATACATATTGCTTCATGATCTCCCATGTATATCCGTTGACGATCTCCTGATATGCAAAGATACTTTTCCACACATAATACAGCACGACCGCCTGGATAAAATTCGCCAGCATACCGGTAATAAACGTGCTCCGATATGCACAGCCCTCCAAAAATCCACACCTTATGTAAGCAAGATATTTCTTCATATCTACCTCCGTCTTCATTCTGATATCTGCGTACAGCATCGGTCATTCCCCTTGGCAAATACCTGCGTCATGCTCAAACAGCCGGATCACGATCTCCTCCAGCGTCAGTTCATCACCGTATCTCCCAAGAAGCTGATCAATAGAATCATCAAATAGAATCTTCCCCTTTTCCAGTATGATCAACCTCTGGCAGATTGACTCCAAGTCCTTCATATCATGGCTGGTAAGTAATATCGTCGTCTTCTTCTCTCTGTTCGTTTCCTTCAGGAACTCATATATCTTCTGCTTCGCCGTCACATCCACACCGATCGTCGGTTCGTCCAGGAAGAGAATCGGCGGCTCATGGAGCAAAGACGCCGCCAGATCTGCCCTCACCCGCTGTCCCAGAGATAACTTCCTTGCCGGCTGTGACAAGAACTCATGAAGCCCCAGAATATCGCTGAATCTGTCCATATTCCGGGAATACTGATGTTCCGGGATATCATAGATATGCTTAAGCAGACGAAACGTCTCAATCACCGGAATGTCCCACCATAGCTGCGTCTTCTGCCCAAAGACCACCCCGATCCTTCTGGCATTGTCTATCCGGTTAGAGAAGGGATCCCTGCCCATGATTCTGACCGTCCCTTCACTTGGCTTCATAATTCCGGTCAGCATCTTGATGGTCGTAGATTTTCCCGCACCGTTCAGGCCCAGAAACGCCACGCTCTCTCCTTCTTCAATGCGAAAAGAGATTCCTCTCACAGCTTCTAAGGTATCGTATCTGGGCATGACCAGATGTCTGAAATTACCCATTATTCCTGTACTCTTCCTCGCAATCCTGTAACCCTTTTTTAAATTCCAAACCTCTATCATCTCCATTTTCACACCTCATTTCTCCTGCAGAATCACCCGGGAAATCCTGCAAATAAATTCTAAACAAATTCTATAAATGAGAATATCATATGAAAATACAGATAAACATATCATTTTCAAAGTTTTTTCTCTGGAAATTTAATATGAGGCTTTTACAGTATAGACGATAGACTTTCCGATTCAGCCATGATATAATACAAGCTAACTAAACAACTGTATAATCGTAAGAGAGGTGATCAGGTGGCATTAACAAACGATGATTTAAATGCAATTGCTAATTTACTTCAGCCTATCAAAAACGATATACATATGATAAATGATAATGTAACAACACTGCAGAAAGATACCAAAGAACTTAAAGATGATGTACAAGGGGTTAAAAATGATGTGATAATTCTTAAAGATGATGTGCATGGGCTACAGGACGGCTTTCACGAGCTTAGGGATGATGTCATAACTCTTAAAGATGATGTTCATGGGCTTCAGGATGGCTTTCATGAGCTTCAGAATGATGTACTGGTTCTTAAGGATGATGTTCATGGGCTACAAGACGGCTTTCATGAGCTTAGGGATGATGTCATAACTCTTAAGGATGATGTGCATGGGCTTCAGGACGGCTTTCATGAGCTTCAGAATGATGTACTGGTTCTTAAAGATGATGTGCATGATCTACAAGACGGCTTTCACGAGCTTAGGGACGATGTCATAACTCTTAAAGATGATGTTCATGATCTACAGGACGGCTTTCACGAGCTTAGGGATGATGTCATAACTCTTAAAGATGATGTTCATGGGCTTCAGGACGGCTTTCATGAGCTTCAGAATGATGTACTGGTTCTTAAAGATGATGTGCATGGGCTTCAGGATGGCTTTCATGAGTTTCAGAATGATGTACTGGTTCTTAAAAATGATGTTCATAATCTCCAGGATGATTTTCATGAGTTTCAGAATGATGTACTGGTTCTTAAGGATGATGTGCATGGGCTCCAAGACGGCTTTCATGAGCTTAGGGATGATGTCATAACTCTTAAAGATGATGTTCATGGGCTTCAGGATGGCTTTCATGAACTTCAAAATAATGTGCTGGTTCTTAGGGATGATGTCATAACTCTTAAAGATGATGTTCATGGGCTACAAGACGGCTTTCATGAACTTCAAAATAATGTGCTGGTTCTTAGGGATGATGTCGTAACTCTTAAAGATAATGTGCATGATCTCCAGGATGGCTTTCATGAACTTCAGAATGATGTAGTAATTCTTAAAGATGATGTGCATATTCTTCAGGATAGCTTTCATGCGCTTCAGTGCGATGTGGTCATTCTTAAAGATGACATGCACGACGTTAAGAATGATGTGGTCATTCTTAAAGATGACGTATACGACGTTAAGAATGATGTGGCAATTCTTAAAGGTGACGTGCATATTCTTCAGGATGGTTTTCACGAGCTTCAAGATAATGTATTGGTTCTTAAGGATGGCTTTCATGAACTTCAAAATGATGTACTGGTTCTTAAGGATGATACACAATTTCTCAGGCATGAAGCTCAGAGTTCAGATAATCGGCTGTCACGCATTGAACTTACATTAGAGAATGAAACAAACCGCGGCATTAAGATTATTGCCGAGGGACATCTTGATCTAAATCGTAAGCTTAACGATGCACTAAAAGTTGAAAACGAGAAGGAATTACTCCTTCTCAGAGTCACCCATCTTGAAACTGAGATGCAGTTAGTCAAAGCGCAGCTTAATCAATCTGCTTAATTTGGCTGAATATAATGCGGTCAGCACACTATTTTTTCGCGCAGCGGATGTACTGTTCATCAGCACGGATGGGATATCCACTGCCGTATCAGAAGAGCGCTAGCCCTCTAAACATCTGCTTCCTCCCCGTTCTCCTTCTCCTGCCCGAAAACAAAAATCCCGCACAAACTGCCATCCCCAACAGATATCCATACTGGAGCCGCCAATGAAAATTTATATTCAAAAAACTTTGTTATACAGTCTTATTACCGTCTTTGCCGCACAATTTGCCATAAACTTATTCATCGCTGATTTTAAGATATCGACCGGTATCATCTGTTTTTCTGTCCTGCTATTCATGACGGAAGATTTTCCGCTGCTTCCGGCAGCAGTGTGCTCCGCCGCCGGCACCTATCTTGTGCGGCTATCGCTCTATTGGTTCCAGCACGGACATATAGATAAGATGTATCTTGCCTATAGGCCTGAGATTCTCTTCTATCTCTGCTACGGACTGTTTCTCTTCATATATACCCGGCTATGCCCCGATTTCCGCAGACATACACGGCAGTTCCTCCTTGTACTTATCTTCATTGACTACGGAGCGAATTTCTCGGAACTGCTTCTAAGGCTTGGAGACAGCGCATTTAACCTTCAGGCACAGACCGGTATTCTTCTGGTCGCCCTGCTCAGAGTCCTTATCATAGGATGCATCCTGGCGATCTTCAGACAGTACCGTCTATTCCTTCTGAAACAAGAGCATGAGGAACGCTATAAACGTCTGCTTCTTCTTATTTCCAAGCTTAACGGAGAAGTTGTCTGGATGCAGAAGAATACGATTCTGATCGAAGAAACCATGAGCACTGCTTACCAGTTATACCGGACTCTCAAAGAACTCCTGCCGGACGATCCCCTTCATACCCAGGCACTCTCTGTAGCAAAGGATATTCACGAGATCAAGAAGGAATACTTTTTGATCATGCGCGGGATTTCCGAGACACTTGACCAGGAACTTCAATCCGACGGAATGTATCTGAATGATATTTTCCATCTGCTAGAAGATTCCCTTAGGCTTGCCGGATCAGAACATGGAAAAATTCTTGATTTTACATACTCATGCACGGAAAACCTATACACCAAGCAGCATTATGCTCTCCTGTCGGTCTTCCGTAATCTGTCTGTAAATGCCTTAGAAGCCCAAACCGGACTCAGAGTTGCAATCAATATCACACTGACAAAGGATTCCTCCAACGAGACCGGCATTTTCTATCTGTTTACGGTTACCGACAACGGACCGGGTATTCCCAAAGAATATATATCAGAAGTTTTCAAGGCCGGTTTCTCAACTAAGATCAATCATGTTACCGGAGAGATCAACCGGGGACTTGGACTTAATCTGGTAAAGGATCTGGTTGAGGAGCAGCTCAAAGGCCGTATTGAACTGATCTCGATTCCCGGACAGACGTCATTTATGATATGGATACCAGAAGAATATTTTTCCTGAAAATATTCTGCACTCCGATTTCTGGCCGGATGTAGCACTAAAACACACAAAAAAGAGGATACATATGAATTTTTATCTCATTGACGACGACAAAAATGTACGAAATATTTTAAAGATCATTATTACAGAGCAACAGCTTGGAAGCGTGTGCGGAGGAGCCGGAAATGCACAGGATGCCCTCGAAGATATCTCCGCCCTCACTCCAGATATCATCATTGTCGACCTCCTTATGCCGGATACGGATGGGATCACTCTTGTCGGACAGATGCGTCCGCTTCTTCCCGATGCCGCGTTTATCATGCTCTCCCAGGTCACTTCCAAGGATATGGTAGCCTCCGCATATGAAGCCGGAGTTGAATTCTTTATCCAGAAGCCCATTAACAGCATAGAGGTTGAATCTGTCATACGCAAAATCCAGGAAAATCTCTCCATGCGCCGTACTATGAATCGCATACAGAATATTTTCCTTGAAGATACCGTGCCAAAACAGCCTGCTAAAGCGTCACCCGCCGCTGCGCCTGCCAGCTCCTCATCCTCTGTCCTCGCCAATATCCTGCAGCGGCTTGGGATTATCGGAGTTCTCGGAAGCAAAGACATCATCACCGTGGCAGAATATATGACCGCCAATCATGTACATTTAGATGACACAACTCTGCATGAACTTTGCAGCCGCTTCTGTGATTCTCCCAAATCAATGGAACAGAGAATCCGCCGCGCTGCCGCCGCCGGTCTTGTGAATCTGGCACATTTGGGCATAGAGGATTATTCTAATGAAATATTCACCGAATACTCCAACACTCTGTATAACTTTGAACAAGTCCGTAAGGAAATGGATTTTATCCGCGGCAGGAGCGATAAACACGGCAACGTCAAGATCAAAAACTTTCTGAATGCTTTGACGGCCTACAGCCAGAGATGACGCAACGCTGTATCGGCGCTCCTCCCGATTCCAATATCCCTGCAAGTATGGGGCTCAAGTCTCGGCATATTTAACAGTATCATTTGCTTTATTTTGTGACATTTCACAAAATTCATCTGATACTGTTATTTTTTTTATCAATTTTGATACAGTCTGAAACTTTTTGAAACCAGAGATTTATATTCATTCTATCAATAACAGAGGCCATTTAATGAAAAAACAAATAATTAAAAAAGAGAGGTATGTCTATGTTAACTATTTTATCTGGAGTCGGATTACTGCTGATCACACTTGCCGGTTTTTCACTGTTCAGCCTGAAGATGCCAAAAGGCCAGCTCGCTATGTCCGGTATGGCAAATGCCGCAATCGCCACCTTCCTTGTCGAAGCAGTCCACAAATACATCACCGGGGATCTGATGGGCATCGACTTTTTCCGTACTGTAGGCGAGACTTCAGGAGGTCTCGGCGGTGTCGCTGCCGCCATGATGGTTCCGATCTGCATGGGTGCTAACCCGGTATTCGCCGTCGTTGCCGGCGTCGCTGTCGGAGGCTACGGAATCCTGCCCGGTTTTATCGCAGGTTACATAATCGGTCTGATCTCACCGATCATCGAAAAGAAACTGCCGGAGGGACTGAATATCATCCTCGGCGCGCTGATCATCGCTCCTCTGTCACACCTGATCGTTCTTGCTGTCAATCCGGCCGTGAATATCATCCTGAGCCGCATCGGAGACACCATCTCCGCCGCTACTGAACAGTCCCCTATCGTCATGGGCTTCCTTCTCGGCGGTATCATCAAGATGATCTGTACCTCTCCGTTAAGTTCTATGGCGTTGACCGCTATGCTCGGGCTAGAAGGACTTGCCATGGGGATCGCCGCGATCGCCTGCGTGGGCGGTTCATTTACCAACGGACTTATATTTGCCAAATTAAAATTCGGAGACAGAAGCAATGTTATTGCAGTTATGCTGGAACCGCTGACACAGGCAGACATCATTACCGCCAACCCGATTCCTATATACTGTTCTAACTTCTTCGGCGGAGGGCTTGCCGGAATCTCTGCCGCAGTGTTCCATATCGTTAATAACGCGCCCGGAACTGCATCTCCGATCCCCGGACTTATGGCTCCGTTTGCATTCAATCCGCCGCTTAAGGTGGTACTCGCACTTACTTTTGCCGTACTTGGCGGTTCCATAGCCGGACTCGTGGGAGGCACCGTATTCAAAAACAGAGTGAAGATGCCTGCATTATCCTCCGAGGCGATTCTGCCAGTTAACATGTCCTAATATGATACGAGCTTGTGCAGACGATGTTTGCACAAGCTCACTTAATCACTGTTGCGCGATCTAAAACAAATATTTATCAATACACTGCAGAAAATCAAAGCCGCACCATACAATATTTGTGACAATAACGGATAGAACAGCGCCAAAATGACTCCGCCCATCAGATTCCCCAATGGAATGATCACCGAAACCATGCTCTCTGTAAACGTAGAAACTCTCCCCAAAAGAGACGGCTCAATTTCTTTCTGAATAATGGAAATAAACATAATATTCATCATGTTAATTCCGCAATTACTAACAAAGATCAACAAATATGAGAGCCAAAAACAGTATTTTATTGTCACTGCCATAGACAGCCATGCTGTTCCCGATATCAGTAAAAATATCTTTGCATACTTTTCAGGCGCATAAATGCTTCCCGGAAACCTGCGTATCAAAAAGGAGCCAAGAATGCCTCCCAATGACGCGCTCATTAATAAACTTCCATAACCAAAGGCCAGCTCGCTGATATACGTTTCAGCGATCCTCGGCAATCCCACCATCGCTATCCCATAAAACATATTGAGAATAGTTAACGGGAGAAATAATCTGATTATTTCCGAATGTTCCTTTACTTCCCAAATCCCTCGTTTTAATTCTTTTCTATATTTTGCAATCGTATAACTTTCGTTCTTATCTTCAGCAGCGAAAGCCCCCGAATAGTTATCTCTGCCTGGACCTTCAAAATAGCCGGCAGCTATTTGGTGAAATTTTACTGCCAGCAAAAAAAAGAAAATTATAAACAGCATAATCACATCTTCCCGCAAGAAACTGATGACAATAGCCGAAACTGCATTAAATGCAACATCCAGCACTTTCTCGCTTGTGTGAAATAAACTATTTACAGGAATTAACTCATCATCACTGACTAACAAGGGAATCAATTTCTCTCCCGACGGATAGATAACTGCCGATGCCGCATACGTCAGCGACAGCACCGTCAATAATACGATCCCTTGCCGCTTAACGTCTAATTTCACGAAGAAACTAAGGATCAGCAGGCATATGATACATATCATCTGAAAGAAACTCATCAGGAACAAGTTTTGCCTCGGCACCGTCGTATCAATAATCGGCCCTGCAAATACTGCCATAGCGTCTATGATCGATAAAGACGCAAATGCAACGGATAACAACACTGGTGAGGAAAACTCCTTACTTAAAAACCAGATCACCAACATATATAAGATACTGTCTCCAATATTTGTAAATATACGTCCGCACAACAGATACCTTACTGTTCTTTGACTGCTCATTTCCTCTGCTCCCTTCATTGCCAGTGCTCCATACAGCCGTCCTCTCTCCTCAATTAGAGCAAGCATTTCTTATAAAATTTTTTCACTTAAAATTTCTAATTAAGTATACACGAAAAAAACCGTAAACTCAACAAATTATGGTATACTGTCAAAAAGACTATTTTATCAAAAGGTGTGATACCGCATGAAACTCAACCGAATGATCGGAATCCTGTCGATCCTGCTGCAAAAGGAGAAGGTGACCGCCCCTTACCTCGCGGAGAAGTTCGAAGTCTCCCGCCGCACCATCAACCGGGATATCGAAGCCCTGTGCATGGCCGGTATTCCGCTGGTAACAGAACCGGGAGTAAACGGCGGCGTCTCTATCATGGAAGGATATAAGATCGACCGCACGCTGCTCAGCACCTTGGATATGCAGGCCATCTTAGCGGGACTTCGAAGCCTGGACAGCGTAAGCGGTTCGAACCAGTACGCCCAATTGATGGAGAAGCTGTCCGCCGGATCTTCCAACCTGCTTACCGGAGATACCCATATCCTGATCGATCTCTCCTCCTGGTACAAGGACTCCCTCTCTCCGAAGATAGAATTGCTGCATAGCGCCATTTTAACCGGACGGAAGGTCTCTTTTCTCTACTTTGCGCCCAACAGAGAATCTTCCCGGACCATAGAGCCGTATGACCTGATCTTCCAGTGGGCAAACTGGTATATATGGGGCTTTTGCGAAGCCAGGAAGGACTACCGCCTGTTCAAGCTTGGCCGGATGACAGATCTTAAGATGGGGGAACCCTTTGAGAAGCGCTTAAGTCCGCTGCCCGATCTCGCCCAGGGGAACGTATTTCCCTATACCTGCCAGGTCAAAGCTAAGATACAGCCGGAATATAAATGGCGGCTGATAGAGGAATTCGGACCGGAGAGCTTCACCGCTGAGCCGGACGGCACCCTGCTCTTTACCTCTGGATTCACAGACAATACGAGCATTATCGGCTGGATCGCTTCCTTCGGCGGCGGCGCGGAGCTCTTAGAGCCTGCCGGGTTAAGACAGGACATCCTGGCATTTGCCGAAGAAATCCGCAAAAAACATTTGGAAACATGACACACAGTTGTCCTGTTTCCTCTGATACAATATGACCATCAAGTCAAACGACAGATATGAAAGGATGGTCTATAATTATGAAGTATGAAATCGTAACCTTGAATGAAAAAATCGTTGTCGGTATATCCGCACGCACGAACAATCTCTCACCCGATATGAGCGCCACGATCGGCGGACTCTGGAAACGTTTTTATAACGAAGGCGTCTACGCCTCTATTCCTGAGAAGTCCAACAATAAAGCACTGGGAATCTATATGGATTTTGAAGGAGATGAAAAATCAGATTATACGGCGATGGTCGCCTGCGAGACGTTAACAGAACCAAAAGAGACTGAATCCGCCGAATACACCGTCCGCCGGATCCCGGCAGGCCGGTATGCCAAGTTCGTAGTACAAGGGGATATGGTTGCAGCGGTTGCGGCGGCGTGGCAGGAGATCTGGCAGATGGACCTGCCAAGAACCTACCTGTATGATTTTGAAGAATATCAGGATGACAAGATGGAAGATGCGAAGATCCACATCTATGTCGGTTTACAGTAAGGAGAACCCATATGGCATTTGATTACAAAAAAGAATACAAAGAATTCTACCTGCCAAAGAACAGGCCGGGGATCGTAACGATTCCCCCCATGAACTTCATCGCAGTGCGCGGAACAGGCGATCCTAACGTAGAAGACGGAGCATACAAGCAATCCATCGGCCTGCTCTACAAAATCGCATTCACCATCAAGATGAGCAAACGGGGCAGCCGGCAGATCGAGGGGTATTTCGATTACGTGGTGCCTCCGCTTGAAGGCCTCTGGTGGCAGCCGGACACGAAAGGCATTGATTATTCCAGGAAGGAAGACTTCGATTGGATCTCCATGATACGCCTGCCGGAGTTTGTCACAGAGAAGGACTTCGAATGGGCAGTCGGCGAGGCATCCGCCAAGAAACAGACCGATTCTTCCCAAGCAGAATTCCTTACTTATGATGAAGGATTATGCGTACAGTGTATGCACATCGGCCCTTACGACGACGAACCGGCAACCGTAGACGCCATGGACGCCTTCGCGAAGGCCCAGGGGTATGTACCGGATATGGGCGGCTTCCGCCGCCACCACGAGATATATCTGAGCGATGCACGCAGATGCAGGCCGCAGAACCTCAAAACCGTGATCCGGCACCCTATCAAGCCTGCCTAATCCCCGTCTCCTCCGTAAAGGATAAGAACTTTAACACGGCCGGCGAAAGCTGCTTCCCCGGCAGATGGGCAACCCCCAGCACACGGGAGTAATGTTCGCTGAAAGAACGCACGCAGACGTCAAACGGTGCGTTCTGCAGAAGCAGCTTTGGCAGGATCGTTATGCCGAATCCCTTTTCAACCATTTTCAAGGCGGCAAAATCCTCCATCACCTGATAGCGGATCCTTGGCTGGATCCCGTTCATCTCGAATATCTTACCAGTCTCATAATCCAGGCGGTCGCTGGTCAGTATAAAATCCTTCTTATCCACGTCCGATAAGGTAACCTCCGTCTTTTCTGCAAGCGGATGTCCGTTGGGCGCTACCAGCATAAGCTCGTCATCTCCCAGCGGTATGAACGGATAATCAGGAACCGAATAACGGGAAACAAAGATACAGTCAAGCTTGTCACTCTTAAGCTTCTCAATAAGCGGACGAAATCCCTCTATACACAATTCAAAAGTAATCTTCGGGTAAGCTTCTGCAAAATCCCGCAGTATATCCGGCAGCCAGTGATAGGAAATACTCTGGATCGATCCGATACGGATATATCCGCTGTCAAGACTGTTCAAATCGGCAACTATCCGCTCTATCTTTTTCTCTTCTCTGCATATATTCTCCAGACACCGAACAATTTCCTCGGTGTGCAAAAGAAGCTGAACGCCTTGTTTTGTGCGCCTGAACAGCGAAATTCCCAATTCCCTCTCAAAATTCTTGATCAACTGACTGACCGCAGACTGCGTATAGTTGAACTTGACCGCAGTTTTCGAGATACTGCCTGTATTGCACACATCTAAAATGATCTCATATTTGCTCATTGCTTTTACCTCATAATATAGTCAGAGATATTAGTAAAACTTATAGATCAGATAAATTATTTTAAGTTTATTTATCTATGAGTTTTATTTATTATAAACATGAGGAGCAAAGAATTGTCAAGAGAAGGAGGAGAACAATGTTACTTTTATCAAGAGCGGATATCAAAAAAGTATTTTCAATTCAGGACGCCATCGAAGCTGATAAACAGGCGTTTACACTCGTATCGGAAGATAAATGCGATCTGCCGCTTAGGACCAACATTCAGGCGCCCAGATATGACGGCTGTTTCTTATTCATGCCGGCTTATATAGAAGAGATGGATACGGCGTCTTTAAAAACCGTCAATATCTTCCCGCACAATATCGATAACGGACTGCCGTCGTCGCCGGCACAGGTCCTATTGATCGACGGGAAAACGGGGGTCGTGACAGCCATATTAGACGGTACTTATGTCACCCAGCTTCGGACAGGCGCATCTTCCGGCGCAGCCTTTGACATGCTTGCCAAAGAATCCTGCCGGATCGGGGCGCTGATCGGAACCGGCGGTCAGGCCGCTACGCAGTTAGAAGCAATGATCGCGGTCAGAAGATTAGAAGAAGTACGGGTATATGACCTGAATTACGAGAGAACGGCCGATTTCGCAGACAGGATGCAGGAAGAATTAAAATCCTACGGCACCAAGATTACGGCGGTAAGATCTTCTGATGAAGCGATCGATGATGCAGATCTTCTGATCACGGTTACTCCGTCCTCCAAGCCGGTATTCGACGGGACAAAGATCAAAAAAGGCTGCACGATAAGCTGCGTAGGCGCCTATCAGCATCACATGCAGGAAATGGATCCGGCCATACTGCCGAGAGCCTCGAAGATCTACTTCGATTCCAAGGAAGCGGTGCTCTCTGAATCCGGTGATATCCTGATCCCATTAGAGGAAGGGATCATCACAGAAGACGACTTTACCGGTGATATCGGAAATGTTATCAAGGGAGAGTTGATCGGCAGAGAAAACGACGATGAAATCATCGTATACGAAACGGTGGGCGTCGGCGCTCAGGATCTTGTGACTGCAAAGGCTATCTATGAAAAAGCACTGAAAGCAGGCGTCGGTACTCGCTGGGAGTAACGGTAAATGGGGCTGACCGTCAGCCCCATTTCGATATCCCGTTTCTATATCCGGTCACCTTTAAACCGCCCTTGTATACCTCTTAAGCCAGTCCTTCTCTTCATCGTTCAGATACGGCGAGACCTTCTCATATACAGTCTTATGATAATCGTTCAACTGTCTCCTGGTCTCCTCTGGCAGCATCTCCACCTTTATTGCATCCAGATCCATAGGGATATAGGTAATGATCTCAAAATACATGAACTGGCCGTACTCATTCTTTACGCCTTTGCGCACAAGGATCTCATTTTCCAGCCGTATTCCGTGCGAACCATCTATATAGATCCCCGGCTCGTCGGTGAGGACCATCCCCTCTTCCAGAACAGCCGTCTCCCCTGCGCGGTACCGCCAGCGGAATCCTGCCGGAGACTCGTGAATGCTTAAGAGATATCCCATACCGTGCCCGGTTCCGCATTTGAAGTCAAGGCCTCTGTCCCAAAGCGGCTTTCTAGCCATCAGATCAAGGTTCATTCCTGTACATCCATGCAGAAACTTCGCGCCCGCAAGTCCCATATGGCCCATGAGCGTCAGGGTAAAATGCTCCTTCATTATATCCGGTATTTCTCCCAGCGCGTAGGTTCTTGTAATATCCGTGGAGCCCTCATAAAAACCTGCCCCCGTATCGGTTAAAAATACATTGCCCTCTTTAAGCTCAACATCCGTCTCCGGCGAGGACGTGTAATGCATCAGCGCACAATGCTCGCCGTAAGCCGAGATCGGCTCAAAACTCGGACGGATAAAATTCCCCATCTCCATACGGAATTCATCCAGCTTCTCAGAAGCGCTCATCTCCGTGATCCTTGTCTTACCCACGTTTTCTTTCAGCCATTTCATGAACTTAACGTGCGCTGCGCTGTCCTTGATCTGTGCTTTGCGGATATTTTCGATCTCCACAGGATTCTTGACCGCCTTGAACAGAACTTCCGGGTTACGCTGTTCGATCTTCTTCACTTCGTCTGGAATATTCCTGTATAGCGCATAGTTAAGCCTTACCGGGTCGATGAGAACAGACTCCCCTCCTTCAATATTCTTAACGTCCCCGTAGATATCGTTATATGGATGAAGCAGAACGCCGTCTTCTGCAAACTGTGCTTTTACCTCTGCACTCAGCTTCTTCTCATTGATATACAGATGCATCCGGTCCATTGTGATGACCGCATAAGAGAGAACCAGCGGGAAAAACTCGATATCATTGCCGCGCATATTCAGCGTCCAGCATATATCGTCCAGCGTAGTCAGGACATGTACCGTCGCATCGTTATCCTTCATATATTTCCGGATTCTCGCAAGCTTGCCCGCCGCCGTCTCTCCGGCATACTCCTGCTTAAGGATCCAGGCCGGTTCCTCTGACAGCGCCGGCCGGTCCTTCCATATCTCGTCGATCAGATCATAGGCATAGACGACCTTTCCATTCTTCTTCGCCGCTATCTTCTCATAGGCAAGCCCGTCGCCCATAGCCACCGCACGTCCGTCAAATCCGATACACCCGCCCTCTTTCAGGGTATCGGACAGGTATTCTTCAATCGTAGGAACGCCCGGCTCCCCCATCTTCATAAGTTCAACGGTCGTACCTGCGATCTGGTCTGCGGCCTGTATAAAATATCTTCCGTCCGTCCACAATCTGGCTTCATCGGCCGTAATTACAGCCGTTCCCGCTGAACCGGAGAAATTCGTAATATATTTCCTTGCCTTAAAATATTCGCCCACATACTCGGTCTGGTGAAAATCCGCAGTCGGAACGACATAGATATCAATCTCTTTTTCTTTCATCTGCTTGCGCAGCTTTGAAAGTCTCTCTTGTATACTCATATCAATTGCCTCCTAAAATATCATCTTGCCTCCAAGTCCCATGGCTGCATCGCGCCGCCTTCTTCCGCCGGACGGCACATCTTTGCGTAGATATTCAGGCATCCTTTTGCCTCTTTTAACGGTGGGCATACCCACGCCTGTCTTCTTCTGCCGATCTCCTCTTCCGGCACCAGAAGCGTCAACTCGCCGCCGTTGATATCCATCACGATCTCGTCCCCGTTTTCCACAAGAGCGATCAGGCCGCCGTCATAAGCTTCCGGTGATACGTGCCCCACGATCGCACCATAATTGAATCCCGAGAACCTTGCGTCAGAGATCAGTCCCACGCTCTTGTGCAGCCCCTTGCCGATCAGGGCGTCAATACTCAGCATCAGTTCCTTCATACCCGGCGCTCCCTTGCAGCCCTCATAGCGGATAACGATGATATCCCCGGGAACGATCTCTCCCGCCTGGATCGCCTCAAACGCAGGCCTGTCCCCATCGAACACCTTCGCCTTGCCTTTCAGGTATTTCACTTCTTCATACACCGCCGTAGGACGGACAATGGCGCCGTTCGGCGACAGATTGCCCCTTAAGATCTTAAGCCCCGGTTCCTCAGACAGCGGCCGTTCAAGAGAATGTATAACCTTATTCTCCTGAGGCGTCACCTTCGACAGCATCTCTTTCCATGTATTTCCGTACATTCCCGGCACATCGGTAAAAAGCCTGCTCTCCAGCTGCTTCATCACGTTCATAACGCCGCCCGCATAGTGGAAGTCAACCACCGTATAAGGCCCGCTCGGAACAACCGCATTGATACACGGAATCTGCCCGGCATATTTCTCGAAGTCCGCCAACGTCATCCTGATCCCCAGTTCATAGGCATAAGACAGCAGGTGCAGCACCGCGTTGGTTGAACCTGCGACCGCCATATCGAACATGACCGCGTTCATCAGGACTTCCCGGGTGATCAGCTCGGACGGTTTCCGTCCCGCCTTCACAAGCTCTACCGCATATGCTCCGGCTTCCCGTGCTTTTCTAAGCTTCGCATTGTCGGATGCAGGCGTCGTGGACGTACCCGGAAGAACCAGGTTTAGAACTTCCCCAAGCATCTGCATGGTATTCGCCGTTCCCATCGACGGGCACGCGCCAAAGGACGGGCATACGCTGTCCTCAAGCCCGAATAACTCCTCTTCCGTTGCCCCCGAGAAACGGGCCGTATCCAAGTCTGCCTCCACGACCGTCTTCCCGCAGTACTGCCCGGGCTGCATAGAGCCTCCGGTCACGACCATAGACGGAATATCAAGCCTCATAGCCGCCAGATAACAGCCGGCAATGATATTATCGCAGGATGCTACCATAACAAGACCGTCAAAATTATGTACCCTCGTGACGAATTCAACGGACATAGCAACGATGTCTCTTCCTACCTGCTCGTATTTGAGTTCTTCCGCTCCGTTGGCAATGTTGCCGCAGGTCGCCGGAATGCCGAACTCCACCGGGACGCCGCCCGCGGCCCAGATCCCTTCCTTAACAGCTTCCGCGATCTGACGCAGATGTGCAGATCCCGGCGAACCCGCCATATATGAATTCGGCACGCCGATGTGCGGTTTCCTTCTGATGTCCTTGTCTGAATAACCGGCCGCTTTCATCATCACGCGCCTGTGCGCAGCCTCCGCTCCGTTCCAAAATTCAGTACCCATATTTCTCCTCCTTATCGACCCACAGTGTACAATGGTAACTCACTACCATTATAATAAATAAAACTCCCGGATAAATAAACTTAAGATTATTTATCTGATACATAAGTTTTTCTTATATCACTGATCAAAGCGGATACCTTGCATGCCCATTTAAGTATGTCCATTTAAACCAACATAAAGATATACTCCTCCTGTCAGCATTTCAGGAGGAGTATATCCTAATCTGGGGGTAAAACCGATACAGAGATCCTGCGCGATCTCTCTGGTATACGTCTTAAGCCATTCCTTCTCCCCGTCGTTCAGATAAGGAGAGATCTTCTCATATACCGTCTTATGGTAAGCATTCTGCAGTTTTTTATCTTCTTCGGTCATAATATCTGGATTCACCGCATCCAGATCCATCGGAATATGCGTGAGAATCGCCTTCCTGTTATTCTCAGCAATGCATTCGCTGAGGTCTCTGTAACCATGCTCCTTTGCCATCCAAATGCCTAAGGTCACGCACTCCCTCTCTGTCTTCGCAGCATCAAGGCACTCTTTGTACCTGTTACAGAGGGATTCTAATTCCGCGTGCTGTACCTCCGTGTACTGCTCCCACATGTACACTTTACTTGACAAGCCCTCTAATCCAACGGCGGCTTTTGATAAAGCTTCCTTTCAATGCATCTTTTTTCAAATGCAATCTGTGACTTCAGCTTTTCGTGTCCGCCTTCCTGATCCGCTATTTCCAATCGTTCCAACAGATCTAAAATATTTAATAGATTAATATTAATTTCCTTTTCTCCCGGCATACTATCACCTCACTTATAAGCGCCGTTTACCTTGATACTTTTATTATATCAATCAACGGTATAAGTGTAAAGGCTTTACTCCACTCTATCCTTCGCTCTCCAACCGCTTCGTAAACAGTATATCATGATTCACTTCCGTATAGAATTCTCGTTTCATCTCCTCATATTCTGCCGTTCCTCTTCCCATCAGCCACATCATCTTCGTGATCACGGCCTCCAGCGTCATGTCATAAGCCTCGAACAGCTTGAAATCCTGCTTCACACGCTTGCCGACCTCATAGACAGTCATATTGCTTCCCTCATTCGCCACCTGGGTCGTCATCACGACATACTTACCCTTGCCTTCCCACTTCTTCATCTCCGTGTAGAATTCCTGCACCAGCGTATTGGGAATTCCTCCTACCCCGAAGCTCTCGATTACAAGGCAGTCGTAATGCTCGAACAGATACGGCAGGATGCTGGCATGCATTCCCGGTATCAGCTTCAGCACATATACGCTGTCCTTCATATCATAGCTGAAATGCACCGGCGTATCGCACTGCGGCTCCCTGATATAGCGCACGATCATTCCCTCCTGGATCACCGCCAGATAAGGGAAATTAATACTGGAAAATGCATCGTAGCTCTTCGCACGTTCCTTTTTTGCGCGTGTACCGGCGATCACCTTCCCGTCGAACACAATATTGACGTTCTGCGATTCGTCATCCGCAGCATAGATGAAGCTGTCCAAAAGGTTCGTCCTTGCATCGGTAACATCCATCTGGATGGGCTTCTGTGCCCCTGTGATCACAATTGGTTTGGAAGAATTCCGAATCATATAAGATAGCGCTGCCGCTGTGTATGCCAGGGTGTCTGTCCCGTGACAGATCACAAATCCGTCGTACTCTTCGTAGTGTTCTTCAACAGTTCCCGCAAGCAGCTTCCAGTGCTTGGGCGTCACATTGGTACTGTCCAGATTGCAGACCTGTATACTGTCCACCTCACAGACCTGACGCACTGCCGGGATATAAGACAGGATATCAGCCGGTGTAAGCCCCGGCGCCAGTCCGTATTCTGTCGGTGTGGAAGCGATCGTGCCTCCGGTTCCTATCATCAATATTTTTTTCATATGTTGTCTCCTTTTTAATAACTCTACCGTCTCCGATTCCACTCGCCGATCACCTCATTGACCGTGCTGACCGTCACGAACGCGGCCGGATCCGCCTGGTGGATATAAGCAAGCAATTTCCCATATTCGCTCTTTTCAAGAATGGTCACTACCTCCATACGCTCCGTAAGTCCCATTCCTCCGTATGCGTGATAGAGCGTCGCCCCGCGGTGAAGCTCCTTCACGATATACTCCTGGATTTCCTGATATTTCACGGACAGGATACACACCTTCTTGCGGATTCTGAACCCGTCACAGTAGCGGTCTAACACAAGTCCGTAGATATACGTCCCGATCAGGCTGACCACCATAGTCTCGCGGTCATAGACGAAGATCGACGTACACGCTATGATGAATCCCGCGATCGTAAGGCTCTCCCCGATCTTGAAGCCCAGATATTTGTTGAGCAGCTTCGCAACCACATCCAGCCCTCCTGAAGATGCATTCATGTTAAACAGCAAAGCCTGTCCCATACTGATCACAACCATAAAACACGCAAGGTCTATCACGGTATTGCCGGACAAGGAACTTACATCAGGCGTAACGATCTCAAAAACCCAGAGATAGACCGGAAGCAGCAAAGAAGTCACTACCGTCTTCGCTCCGAATTCCTTTCCGATAAATATGTACCCGCACACCAGCAGGACGGCGTTCAGAATGAACGTCAGAGCCGATACCTTCAAAGGTATAAAATTCACAAGCACAAGCACAAGACCGGACAGACTCCCCAGCACAAGATTCGCAGGCATCATAATATAATATACTGCCGCGGATATCAGGAACATGCCCGCCAGCATAGTCAAAAAAGATTTTAAATCAAACTCCTTTTTCATAGCGTACTCCTATATCATAATAAATATAAATCTATAACTGCGGCCGGACCGATACAGCCTCTACAGGACTGTTAAAGAATTTCCCGACTGCTTGGACCATATAATAGCTGTCCTTCACCCCGGCAGTCTCGAAGGAGGAATGCATCGCAAGCTGCGGCAGACCGATGTCAATACTGTTCATAGACACCTGCGACATCGCGATATTGCCGAGCGTACTTCCGCCTGCCATGTCCGAACGGTTCGCAAAAAACTGCAGAGGCACGCCCGCCTCTTCACAGATCCCTCTGAACACGGCAATGCTTACGGCATCACTGGTATATTTCTGTCCGGCGTGTGATTTCACTACGATTCCCTCGTTGATATACACGCAGTTGCCCTCGTCTGTCTTCTCTGGATGATTCGGATGCACCGCATGGGCATTGTCGCAGCTGAGCATGAAGCTCTTCGAAGCCGCACGGTAGAACTCCTCTTCTCCTTTCCCGAGACAGAGATTCGTGCGGTAAAGCGTATCATGAAGGAATGTGGACGCCGCACCCTGTTTGGTCCCCGAACCCACTTCTTCATTGTCAAAGCATGCAAATACATTGACGGCGTGATCGTCCGCTCCCGCAAGAAAACCAGTCAGAGAAGTATACGCGCACTGAAGGTCGTCTAACTGCGGACAGGAGATAAACTCATTGTCTGCCCCCCACACCGACGGCTTCATACGGTTATAGAGGTACAGATCCATCCCGCAGACGGCGTCTACCTCCACACCGAGTTCTTCTGCAATCAGCTTCTTAAAATCGCCCTTCCTGCATCCGCTTCCGCCGAACAAAGGAAGCATATCAACCTGATTGTTATAAGAATAGCCCTTGTTGACCTCCCGGTTCATATGGATCGCCATATTCGGGATCAGCAGAAGGTCCCTGTCCGCATTCACAAGCTTCGCAGCATATTCCTTCCCTTCTCTTACTACGACACGGCCGGCAACCGACAGCGGACGGTCAAACCATGTCGCGCACAGCATCCCTCCGTAGCCTTCCGTATTCAGCTTCGTGTACTTATCCCTCACCTGGATCTCGGCATTCTCCTTGATCTTAAAGGTAGGGGAATCACTGTGGGAAGCCGCGATCTTAAAACGATAGTCTTCAAGCTGTTCTCCCACGTTCAGTGCAATGATACTGGAATCATTGCGGGTCACATAGTACCTTCCCCCCGGTCTGATCTCCCACTGCTCCCCTTCGTCAAGCCTCTGATAACCATTTTCGTGCAGCATGGCTGCCAGATTCGCCGCTGCATGGAACGCTGTCGGACTCTTTTTGATAAATTCTACTAGTCCTGATACAATCTCTTCATACATTTTGATATACCTCTCCTGTTTTAGTTGCTGTTGTTCTCATATAGTAACACTAAAATACCGATCCATCAAGTTATTTTCCCAACAAGCTCTGTTCACAATTTACCCGACAGACACCGAAGTTTCTTCAGCACATCGCACAGCTTCTTTTTATTCTTATTTCTTCTATAATATACCTTTATATACTGCGGACACATCCAGTCTGACAACGGATATACCTCTCCCGAACTCTGCTGGAAATAATAGCTGTCCACGAATGCAGATCCGGGCGCATGATTCACGGAACCTGTCGCTTATATCCTCCGCAACACTGCAGGGATAGATATCCGTCCCGTATCTGGTATAGCCCTTCAGATCCTCTATACGCGCAGTCTTGCCAAGATTACATAATTCTTCTTTCCGGCTTTCGTAAAGCTCTTCATATCTACCACATCAACAAAATATTTGTATTTCCAAAGGCTCATTTTCTCATCTTCTTTCGCAAATTGTAGACAATCAACAGCTCGTCGTATACAAAATATATTAAAACACATTTTAACATGGAAATCAATGGTTATGGGCTTTTGCCATATACAGAAATACTTATATATCATATAACTTATAATTATATGATATCATCCGTAAAAAAAGAAGATATCTCCGAACCAAATCGCAAGATACCTTCTATATATTCTCATCACAGGATTATCAAATCATTATCATTCAGACATACTGCTTCAGATCTTCCATTGCTTTATCATCGAATTTTGACTTATCGATCTTCGCATGCTTCAGATACCTTCTCCACACAAGGATCAGGACAAGCCCAAACGCGATCACCGCCGTCAGAAAATAGAAAAAGTAACGGAAGCCCGCGATCCCTGGGTTATTATCGATGATATTTCCCGCAAGGATCGATACAAATGTCTCCGGGACCGCCCCCGCCGTACAGATCAGCCCTGCGGCAGTACCGGAATACTCTACCGGCACCGCGCCCTCGCTCATCATCGTCCACGCCATCGCGTAATTCATGTGGAAGAAGACCAGGATCGTGACAAACAGCACTGCTACAATAACAACGCTGGATTCCTTTGCCGGTGTCAGCAGCATCAGGATCTGCCCTCCCAGCATCACCACAAATGCCAGCAGCATCAGGCGCGCCGTACCGAACTTATCAGCCAGATAGCCGCCGACGATATTCCCGCCGATCGAACCGAATTTCCTGGCAACGCCGAGCATCGCGCCGAACGCGACCGTTGCCCCTAATATATCCGTCACGTACGGAATATAATAATAGATCGACAGGCAGAACACATGGTTGCAGAAGGAAACCAGGCAGATGATCCAGACAGCCGGATTCCTGATCACCTTCGCAAGCCCGGTAAAGGAGACCCGGTCTGCGCTTAAGCGCATCTTCTCATCCTTTACCGCGAACAGGGCGAACAGGCCCATAGCTATATTCACGAAGGAATAGAATAAGATCACGTACTTCATCGCGAGCACCTCGTTCGTCATGCTTGAAGCCCCCCAGTTAAAGAGCGCAACGGCAACCAACGCAACCAACGCGCCGCCGATACTCTGCGATCCCTCGAAGAATCCATAGGCCTTTCCCTGGCTCTCCTCATCAGACATCACGCGCACGGCCTTGACACATGCAGGCCAGAATGCAAATGTTGTGGACACACCCCACAGAGCATAGACACACAGCAGTCCCTTGAAGCCCAGAGGCAGAAGATGCAGCAGTCCTCCGATCCCCGTCCCGAACAGGGAGATCACTATGATCTTCCTGACAGACATACCGTCAGCCACCACTCCTCCGAACAGGTACGACACGATCCCGAAAACCCCGATCACCGTCCCGAATACGCCCATCTGCGTATTTGTAAGATTATATGTAGAGATATAGGCGTCATAATAATCGAACCGGAAGAACGGAAGTGCGAAGATAACCGATCCGCTGAGTGCAAGAATCACGATCGCTCCAAAATTCTCCCTGAGCCTGCCTTTTATTCCAATCATTTTCAATAAGTTATTCATGTTGACCATCTCCCTCTATCACAACAGTTCAGGCAAGCCATCATTCATTTACGGACATGATATGGAAGGTCTCTCCTTTATCATATGTCCTGGAATAGATCGTAAAATCTCCGTAATAGAACTTGCCGGCATAGACGCCGCGTTCGCATCCATTGCCGTCCATCTCGAATCTGTCCCATTCTCCGACGCTTTCTTTGACCTCGTCCCTTGAAACCGTCTGATCGATCAGATCTTCCGCCGCTTCCATTCCGCCTCCTGACGGCGAGCCGCTCTTTTCTCCGTCCCCGGATACGTCCGCCTTCTTCTCCGTCTCCTTCGCATCGGCGCCGGCCTGCGTCCCCGTCTCAGAATTGGTGATCGTAACGGCGATCACGGCAAAGACTCCGATAAGAAGAAGCATAGATACTGCAAGTATTATTAATTTCTTTTTTTCCATGTTACGTTATTCTTCCTCCGCGGCATCGTCGAGGATATTTACCCCGTCTCTCACATCATTGCCGTCTTCATCCACAACCGTATCAAGATACTTGTCATAGTGAACCTTATCGCCGTTGTGGTCGATAAATTCATTTCCCTCGTTGGACCACGGGATCCAGCCGTTCCCCCATTCCATCACATTGTCAAGGTCAACGGACTGGCACCAGTATGAGATCTTGGCAGCGCCCCAGCTGTCTCCGCAGAAGAAGGCGATCGTCTTCTTTGTATCAAGGCCGTTGCTTTCAAGATATGCCTTAAGCTCTGCCTGGGTCCTTGGCGTACCGTCTGCATTATCGAAGAATTCTCCTTCTTCCTCATTCCCCTGCTCGCACCATACAGAACCTTCGATCATACCTGCAAGATCGTGATAACTGTATCCTGAGTATTCGCCTTTCCATTCGTCCTCTCCGCGGTTATCCGCAACCTGTCCTTCCTTCTCTCCCTTAAGGATCGCCTTGATATCATCCATCCAGAGGATCTCATCAGGATTCGCGATCGTATCGGATCCGAAGCTCTTGACGGACTCCGGGACTATCAACGTGTCCTCATCCGTATCCAGCTCATACCCGTTGTAGGTCCATGCTGTCAGGGCGCCGCTCATGGCATATACCTTCACGCCAAGAGATCTGAGCATGAATCCAAGACGGCCCTGCGGGGATGTGGATGTCCCTGTCAGGATGACGACAGAATCCTTCGTGATTCCGTACTGTGTACAAACACTGTCACGGAACTCTTCCAGTGAGATCAGACGCCACTCCTTCGCATAATCCGCTCTCTTCTCCGCCACATACACGCGGGGTCTCTCATAAGAGTCCGTATTGATGTGGACCGCCCCCGGAACATGTCCGGGTGAGAAGTAAGAAGAGCTCCTTGCATTGCCCCAGCCGACATCCACCAGAACGACCTTGCTTAAGTCGTCTCCGATCACTGCTTTTGCTTCTTTGCTCAACTCTTTTTCTTTGCCGGTTTTTACATCAGAAATGCTCTTGACGATCTCAGCCGGGAGGAATCTGTCATAATTCTCATATGACTCCAGATCTTTGCCCGCGTCGATCAGCTCGTCTGCCTGGAACACCAGAACATCCTCGACGCCCTGCTCGATAAAATACCCTGCCACATCTAAAGCCTGCTCTCCTGTATAATCATAGACGATGACTTCCTTGCCTTCCGTAATGCCCTGGTCTTCCATCGCCCTCTCAAGATAAGCTTCACGGGGAGCTGATTCCGCATATTCACAATCCAGCCACCGCGCGGAGAACAGAGCCGCATTCTTCAAGTGTCCGCCGTTTGCCGCGCCTTCCAACGCCCAGCCGGAATAGCTCTCCTGCGGACGGGCGTCAACCAGAACCGTATTCTCATCGGAATCCTTCATGAACTCCTGAACCTGTTCGGCAGTCGCAGATTCTACCTCTGCTTTCTCTGCCGGCTTCGCCGTATCCTTGGACTCTTCCGTACCGTCGGACTCTTCTTCTGATTCCTTCTCTTCTTCTGCTCCTTCACCAGACTCTTCTTCGTCCCCGGACTCTTGCGCGCTCCCGGATTCGGATGCACTGTCCGCCTGCTGTGACGTGTTGCCGCAGGCGGATGCCAGTGAGGCCGCCATTGCAGCACATAATAAGGAAACTACTAATCTTTTCTTCATATGTATACCTCATTTCTTTAGATTCGAAATTAGGATATCACGCCCTTCTTTTAAGCGTCAAATCCATTATTATAATAAAAAAGTTCTCTTATAGATATTTTCAATAAACCGCAGCAAAAAACACCGCAGACCCTCCTCAGATCTGCGGTGTTCCCTTATATGCCCTATTCTTCAATTACAATCCGTGTGATTACCGGCATCTCTACAGGCTTGTTCCAGGTCTCGGCCCCGTAGGTCGGAAGCTTCGCAATAGCATCCAGTACCTCGAACCCGGCTCTCATCTCCCCGAAAGCCGCATACCGGCCGTCCAGCTTATGAGCATCCTTATGAACGACAAAAAACTGCGTTCCCGCCGTATCAGGATCATCGTCCCTCGCCATGGACAGCGCGCCTCTCTTGTGCTGGATCGGATTGGGAATTCCGTTCTCCTCAAATTCCCCTTTGATATGCCATTCGCTGTCTGTCATGATATCATTATCCGGGGAGCCTGACTGGATCACATAATCCTCCACGATCCGGCACCACGCAAGTCCGTCATAGAACCCGCTTTTAGCCGTATCCACAAAATTCTTGACCGTGATCGGCGCAAGGTCCGGGAACAGGTCAAAGACCATATCCCCGAAGCCTTCCGTCGTAATAACGCACCTCAATGTCCTCTCCTACTTTTCAAGAACCTTCGCGTTCTTGAAGTAGATGTTAGAGGATGACGTCATATATACGCCCTCTACATAATCCTTAAGCAGGATGTTGTTGGACTTATAGTACAGGGCAAGTACCGGATAGTCTGCTGATACCAGCTCGTCAGCCTGTTTTACCAGTTCGCCGAACTTCGCCGGATCCTTCTCTACCTTCGCCTGGTCTACGATCGCATCGTAATCCGGGTTGCTGTAGAAGCTGTTGTTCGTCACATCATCTGTGTAAAGCAGAGGAAGGAAGCTCATCGGATTCACATAGTCCGCACTCCATCCCATAGCTGCTACTTCATAGTTGCCGTTCTGTACATCATCATAGAATACAGCCCAGTCAGCGGAGCTAACTTCTACCTTGATTCCAAGGTTCTGCTCCCACATCTCCTTGATCGCCTCTGCGATCTTCTTCACATTGTCATCAGAATAGAAAGATAACTGTACGGTCGGGAATCCCTCTCCGTCTGGGTATCCGGCGTCCGCAAGCGCTTTCTTAGCGCCCTCCACGTCTGCTGTAGAGGACAGGCCGAAGTCAGGACGTCCCTCTGTCAGATCCTTGCCGTCTACCACATAACCAGGTGCATAGAAGCTGTATGCCGGCTCTCCGTCAACCTGAGCCACATTATTGATCAGGGCCTCACGGTCGATCGCCAGGTTCAGCGCCTTTCTTACCAGCGGATCATCATACGGCTCTACAGAGCAGTTGATATCATAATATACAGTACCGTAGCTTGGAGCTGTGTATACGCCCGCGTTATCTGCCTTCAGCCGTGCGATATCGCTGGACGGGATCGTTCTTACACCGTCAACCTCGCCGTTCTCATAAGCTGTCAGTGCGGTTGCAACATCCAGGATATAACGGTAGGTAAGCTTCTCCAGCGTTACATTCTCTGCATCCCAGTAGTTTTCATTCTTCTCAAGGGTGAAGCTCTCTTTCTCCTTCATCTCCGTTACCTTGAACGGACCGTTGCCGATATATGATTCAGCAGATGTTGTCCACTTATCTCCGTTCGCCTCGATCGTTGCCTCCTGTACAGGGAAATATACCCACATACTTACCAGGTCAACAAAGAACGGGCAGGACTCCTTCAGCGTGAATTCCAACGTCTGGTCGTCCACTGCCTTGATTCCTATATCTTCTGCCTTCTTCTCTCCGTTGTAGAATTCTTCTGCATTTACCACATAATCAGAAATCATGTTCACATACTGTGCGGCAGTATCCGGTGTCAGGACACGCAGGGCTGCGTATACATAGTCATTCGCTGTAAGATCGCTTCCGTCGCTCCACTTAAGCCCGTCTCTCAGATGGAATGTATAGACAGTAAGGTCGTCGTTAGATTCCCATGACTCAGCATTGCCCGGCACGACCTCACCGGCTTCATTATAGGTTACAAGTCCTTCAAAACAGTTAACCAAAAACGGTGTCGCGAATGAATTGTTCGTAACCGTCGGGTCGATAGTATCCGGCTCATTGCTCAGGACAAAGGTCATCTCCTGCGCGCCTGCCGCTTCTCCTTTTGCTTCCTCTTCTGTGTTCTCCTGCACATCATCAATAGTCTGCGGCTCCTGTTCCTTGCCGCCGCAGCCTGCCAGCACTGCCGTACACATCATACTCAGCACCAGAAGAAGGCTCAGCCTCTTTTTCATAATATTGTCTCCTCCTTTATAATGGATTATTGAACCAGCCGCCTCCGGCCGGTCTGATCTATGCTCCAAGACACCGTATCTGTACTGTTATCCGACCGATCGGTCAACTATAAGCCCAGATATCCGTGCCGAGAAACCTTTTAATATAAATGGCACGCAACCATATGGCCGCCGCCTGCATCCTTCATCTGCGGCTTGACCTCGCTGCACTCCGGCTTCGCAAACGGGCAGCGCGTATGAAACCTGCATCCTGCGGGCGGGTGGATCGGGCTTGGGATATCTCCCTCTATGCCGCTCTTCTCCTTCTGCCTTGCAAGCCTGGGGTTCGCGATCGGAATACTGCCCAACAGCCCCTTTGTATAGGGATGGAGCGGATTATCATAGATCTCGTTGGATTCGCAGATCTCCACCAGATGTCCCAGGTACATGACTCCCACCTCATCCGACACATAACGCACCATAGACAGGTCATGCGCGATAAACAGGTAGGATAATCCCTTCTCCTCCTGGAAATCCTTCAGAAGGTTGATGACCTGCGCCTGAATCGATACGTCCAGCGCCGAGATCGGCTCGTCGCAGATAACCAGCTCCGGCTTTAAGATCAGCGCCCTGGCGATCCCTACCCTCTGTCTCTGTCCTCCCGAGAACTCATGGGCATACCGGTTGGCATGCTCCTTCGTAAGTCCCACCCATTCGAGCATCGGGTATACCAGCTCATTGGCCGCTTCCTTCTTGTTCACGATACCATGAGCGATCAGCGGCTCCGCAATAATGTCTCTCACCGTCATTCTTGCGTTCAGGGAAGCATACGGATCCTGGAATATCATCTGCATCTTCCTTCGAAGCGGTTTCAGTTCTTTTTGCTTCATATTCGTAATGTCCGTTCCATCAAGAACAACCTGTCCGGCCGTCACGTCATACATACGGATAATGGTTCTTGCACAGCTTGATTTCCCGCATCCAGACTCGCCCACCAGCCCCAGCGTCTTCCCTCTCGCGAGCGTAAAGCTGACGCCGTCCACCGCGTGAACCACCTGCTTGCCGCCTGCTTTAAAATGTTTTGTAAGGTCCCTGACCTCCAGTATATTCTGATTACTCATAATTACTCCTATCTCCGAAACGGATTGTGCTCATCAGCTGGCGCGTCCGGATACTGCAGAAAGCATCTGGTCCTGTGGCCTTCTCCCAGTTCTATGAACTCCGGCAATTCCTGGGCACATATTTTTCTCGCATAAGGACATCTCGGCGCAAACGGACACCCCACGGGCGGATTCGTCATATCCGGCGGCGAACCGGGAATCGGCATCAGCCGCACGCTCTTATCCTGCTTGATATCCGGGATCGATTCCAGCAATCCCATCGTGTACGGATGCCCCGGCTTCTCAAAGACATCGTCAATCGACGCCTCCTCCATCACCAGACCGCCGTACATTACGATCACGCGGTCGCACAGCTCCGCCACGACTCCGAGATCATGAGTGATGAATATTATACTTGTCCCATATTCCTTCTCCAGCTCCCTGAGCTGATGAAGGATCTGGTCCTGAATCGTCACGTCCAGCGCCGTAGTCGGTTCGTCCGCGATCAGAAGCTCCGGCTTATTCGCCAAAGCCATGGCGATCATGACTCTCTGGCGCATTCCGCCGGAGAATTCATGCGGAAAACACTTGTATCTCTTCTCCGGCTCTGGAATCCGCACCCGGGAAAACAGCTCCAGAACTTCCTTCTTAACATCCTCTTTCTTCCGTTCAGGATGATGCTCCAGGATCATCTCGGCCACCTGGGTGCCCACCGGGATCAGCGGATTCAGCGAAGACATAGGATCCTGGAATATCATGGAGATCTTCTCTCCTCGTATCCCCCGCATCTCCTTCTTTGATACACCGATCAGATTCTTTCCTTCAAATTCAATGCTTCCTTCCTTGATGACAGCCGTATCCGCCAGAAGCCGCAGGATAGACATAGAAGTCACGCTCTTACCGCTGCCTGACTCACCCACGATGCCAAGGATCTCTCCCTTGTTCACGGCAAGGCTTACGCCCCGGACAGCCTGCACCTCTCCGTTGCTGGTCATAAAAGAAGTCTTCAGATTCTCTATTTTTAAAATTGGTTCCATGCTCATTTTGCCCTCCTACTTTTTAAGCTTCGGATCCAGCGCATCACGCAGTCCGTCTCCCACAAAGTTAAACGCAAACATGATCAGACAGATCACAAGCGCAGGTATGAAGAGCTGATACGGACAGGAACGAAGATTCTCCGTCGCGTCGTTGCACATCGTTCCAAGACTTGCCAGCGGAGGCTGAAGCCCGATACCCAGGAAACCAAGGAACGCCTCCATGAAGATCGCCGAAGGGATCAGCATGGTGACCGTAACCAGAATCGATCCCATCGCATTAGGGATCAAATGCTGAAGCAGGATCGTCTTCGTAGAAGAACCGATCGTCTTCGCTGCCAATACGAACTCCTGCTCTCTTAAGCTTAAGACCTGTCCTCTGACAACTCTCGCCATATCTACCCAATATACAGTACCTAACGCCACGATAATACTCTTAAGGCCTGTCCCGAGCACGACCATGATCAGGATGACATAGAGTGTCAGGGGGATCGTGCTGATGATATCCACGATACGCATCATCACCGTATCCACCGTGCCGCCCGCATATCCCGATATGCCGCCGAAGATAATACCGATCACCAGATTCACAAGCACCGCCACAAACGCTACCATAAGAGACACCCGCGTACCGTACATCAGCCTTGTTAAGATGTCTCTTCCCAGACTGTCCGTACCGAGCGTGTAGGACTTATTGAACACGTGCGTTGCGGGATACAGCACACGCGTCTCAGGATCCGCCATCATGTACGGCTTCGCGCCGTAATACAGCGCAACCTCCGTGCCGTTGCAGTCGAAGATCGTCATAGAAGATTCGGATTCCTCCCGCACCTTCTTAAGCTGGCCTCCAAGCGTACCGTCCTTATTCACCCACACCACCTTAAGCGACTGAGTGATATACATATAACCCGTTCCGTCCGGCGCTTCATACACCTTCATCCGGGGCGGGATATTCACCAGTTCAAGATTCTGAGCTGAATAACTGTATTTCGTAAAATACGGTCCGGCCAGCGCAAACAACAGCAGCAGAATGATGATCACAAATCCTGCGATCGCCGTCGGCTTATGCCGGAACCTGAACCACACATCTCCTGCAAATGTCCGGTTCTTTTTCCATAACTTCTCACGGTCCTCGTTGGAGGACTCAAGCATTTCCCATTTATTCTCCATCGTATCCGTTCTCCTGTCCTTAGTCATATTTGATTCTCGGGTCAATCAGGCAGTAAAAGACATCCACGATAAATACCATGGCAAGAAGGAATGTCGCATAGAAAACTGTCACACCCATGATCGTAGTATAATCTCTCATTGAAACACTGTTGACAAAATGAACGCCGAGTCCCGGAACCGCAAAGATCTTCTCTACAACAAAGCTTCCTGTCAACAGATTGGCAACCGTAGGTCCAAGAACCGTGATGACCGGAATCAAAGCGTTGCGAAGCGCGTGCTTGAAGATCACCTTCGGCTCCGCCAGTCCCTTCGCCCTTGCCGTCCTGATGTAATCCTGCCCCATAACCTCCAGAAGGCTTGACCTCATCTGTCTTGCCAGATAACTGACCGAATACCCTCCGAGCGTAATAACAGGCAGTATGTAGCCCTTCCAGGAATCCAGCCCGAAGCTTGGCAGCGCCCCCATCCTGAAAGAAAATATGTAGATAAGCATGGACGCAATAACAAAGGACGGAATGGTAACTCCTATCGTAGCAACCGCCATAACCAGCATATCCTGCCACTTGCCGTTCTTCACGGCAGCAAGAATCCCCATCGGAATCGAAGCAAGAACTACAAAAATGATTGTAATACCTCCTAGCTTCCCGGACACCGGAAAACCATTGGCAATAAAATCATTGACCGTCTTCCCAGTAAATTTATAGGAAGGGCCGAAATCTCCATGGAGAAGTCCCTTCAAATAGTCAAAAAATTGCTTGGGAAGCGGATCATCCAGATGATACTTCGCATTCAGCGCCGCCTCTACTTCTTCGCTTAAGTTCCGGTCACTGGTGAACGGACCTCCCGGCACGGCGTGCATGATCACGAACGTCACAAGAATGATCAGAAATAGCGCTACCAGCATTAATCCCAACCGTTTTGCAAAATACCGAACCATTGTTATTCCCCCTGTTATAAAACTTTATTTTATAAATATAACCTTACTTATAATGAATTGTCAATATAATTCGGAATTTACCGCAATTAGTCTTTTGTCTAAATTACAGCATTGAAGTATTTTAAACTCAGATTGACGCAGGTTTCTCTAATATAGTATAATAACCGTATCTGTGATAAAGAAAGGTTGATAGAATTGAGTAAAGAAGAACCAACACTGGAGAATCCTATGCCAGAGAATCCGGCTCCGGAGAATCCAGACGAGATAAAAGAACCGGACAAGGCGCATTATTTTAACCGGCCCAAGCTCGGCAAGGGCGGGCCGTCCAAGCTCCGGCAGCAGTTCAGCAGAGGGATGACCTTCTTCCTGGTGATAGCAGCCAGCCTGCTGTTCTATTTTGCTTTGCTGCGCCTTACGAATCTGTCAGAAGGATTTCAGGATATATTCCGCGTACTCAAGCCGGTTGTATACGGATGCGTATTCGCATATCTGCTGAATCCCATTGTCAAGCAGGTGGATCAACATCTGGTTCCCGTATTGCAGCAGAAGCTTAAGAAGCCTGGCCAGGCCGAGAGAGCTTCGCGCGGAATCGGAATCTTTGCGGCGATCGTCCTTCTGCTCGTATTGATCGTAACACTGTGCAATCTCCTGATCCCGGAATTATACGCCAGTATCCGCAACCTGGTCATGACGCTTCCCAAGCAGTTAAACGACCTTGTATCCGAGTTAAGCGAGGTAAAACTGGACGAATCGACCACCAGTACGCTTATCAAGACAGGTATGAAGGAAGGTACGGATATGCTGCTTGACTGGCTTCGGACAGACCTTATGGCACAGGCCAATGAGCTGATGTCCAATCTGACCGTCGGCGTGCTGAATATCTTAAGCGAAGTATTCAACGCAGTGATCGGACTGATCATCTCGGTCTACATCCTGTTCAGCAAGGAGACCTTCGTCCGCCAGTCGAAGAAATGCGTCTATGCGCTGTTATCCGCAAGACACGCGAATATGATACTCCACCTGACGGTAAAGAGCAACGAGATCTTCGGCGGATTTATCATCGGCAAGCTGATCGACTCCGTGATCATCGGCGTACTGTGCTTCATAGGACTGTCGATACTTAAGATGCCCTATACTATGCTGGTCAGCGTGATCGTCGGCGTAACGAATGTTATACCGTTCTTCGGCCCTTATATCGGCGCGGTTCCAAGCACCATACTCATCATGCTTGCGAGTCCGATCCAGGGAGTGTATTTCATTATATTTATCCTGCTGCTGCAGCAGTTTGACGGCAATATCCTTGGTCCTAAGATCTTGGGCAATTCTACGGGACTGTCCGCCTTCTGGGTTATCGTGGCGATCCTGCTTGGCGGAGGGCTCTTTGGGTTCGCGGGAATGGTCATGGGAGTTCCGACATTCGCGGTACTGTACTATATTATCCAGATGATCATCAACAACCGGCTGGAACGCAAGAAGCTGCCGTCGCCTTCCGAATATTACGATACAATGAGTTATGTGGATGATGATGGTGTATACTATCATTCCAAAGAGACAGACACGCTGTCCGACAGAACATAGAAAAGGAGATAAGGATCATGCCGATCAGAGTTCAGAATAACCTTCCGGTGAAAGAGATACTGGAACAGGAGAATATATTTGTTATGGATGAGCACCGGGCAACCCATCAGGACATCCGTCCGATCAAGATCGGGCTCCTCAACCTGATGCCGCTTAAGGAGGACACGGAGCTTCAGATTTTAAGATCGCTGTCGAATACGCCTCTCCAGGTGGATGTCGTATTTGTGACGGTATCGACCCATGAATCGAAGAATACGCCCACCAGCCATTTGAACCAGTTTTATCAGAGGTTCAGCAAAATCCGCAGCGAGAAATTCGACGGGTTTATCATTACCGGCGCCCCGGTAGAACAGATGCCCTTCGAGGACGTAGATTACTGGGAAGAATTAAAAGAAATCATGGAATGGAGCAAGACACACGTGACCTCCACGCTGCATCTGTGCTGGGGCGCGCAGGCCGGAATCTATTATCACTACGGGATCGATAAGGTTCCGGTAGACAAGAAGGTGTTCGGCGTATTCTGGCACAAGGTGATGAACCGCAAGATCCCCCTTGTCCGCGGATTCGACGATGTATTCCTTGCCCCCCATTCCCGGCATACAGAGGTTCCGATGGACCGGATACGTGCAGAAAAGCGTCTGACGGTACTGGCAGAATCAGAAGAGGCGGGCCTGTTCCTGGCTATGGCAAAGGACGGACGGCAGATCTTCGTCATGGGCCACCCCGAGTACGACCGGGTAACACTGGACGGCGAATACAAGCGGGATCAGTCGAAGGGTCTTCCCATTGAGATTCCGAAGAATTATTATGTAGACGACGATCCAGAGAATAAGCCTCTGCTCACCTGGCGGGCGACGGCCAATAACCTGTATACCAACTGGCTCAATTACTATGTGTACCAGGTGACGCCGTATGACCTGTACGGGACGCCGTTTTAAGCCAGTGTTTTCAAGGGTTTCTGCGACTGCCGCGAGAGTCAAAGACCCCGCTGCTCTGCAACGCTACATATTTAACGCCCCGTTGCTTGCAGCGGGGTCTTTGACTTGGGTATGAGCAGTACGACCTTGAATCCGCCGTATTCGCTGTGGTCTATGATAATTTCTCCATTATGCCCTTTTATAATCTGTTTCACAATAAGCAGTCCCAAACCATGCCGCTGTTCGGTAGTATTTGCATCACAGATCATATAATGCGGTGTATTATTTAGCCTGTCGATCTGTTCATCAGAAGCTCCTATACCGTCATCTTCAATGCAGATCTTACAGGTATTATCATCGTCAGCAACGGATGCATAGATCACACACCCGCTTTCATTGTGGTTGATGCTATTCTGAATAAGGTTTGATACTGCGCGCTTCAGTAAATCCTTATCAGCGTTAATATAATAGGCAGACCTGGCGTCAGCATTTTTCCATTCAATCAGAAATTTATCATCAATATTCGTGTTCATGAAATCCACGATAACCTGCCGAATAATGGAGATCGCATTTTCCTGTTTCATTGTTAGCGGCTGCATATCATATTCAAGTTTGGAAGCGAGATTGAGGTCGTTGATCAAGTCTTTTATCCGGCGGCTTTGCTTCACAATGACAGCGGCTTTTTTACGTTCAATTTCCGACAGATTTTTTGAATCTTCCAACTGACCGGCGTAACCCATAATCATTGACAGCGGCGTTCTGACATCATGGGAAACGCCCGCGATCCAATTTGCCCTTGCAGTTTCTTTTTTTCGCAGCTGTTTGGCCTGCATCTGTAATATTTCAGATGTTTTATTGATTTTTTCGGCCAATTCAGAGAGCACGCCTTTTTCTTTTATACGGACAGGACTGCCGTCTGACAAATTCTGTATTCCATTCGTTATTGGTCTAATGGAACGTAACAGCCTTGAATCAACAGCAGCATATATAAGGAAAAGTAAGACAATATTGACAGCCAAAATAATCATTGTATTCTTGGGCAGATCTGCAATAAACTTATAGTCCCAGCTTGCCCTTGTGTGCTTCCAAAATCTGTCTTTTGGAAAGCCTAATACCAATAATCCGTTTTTGGCTTCTCCCGTAAAAGCAGGGTATCCATTGACATAGCCGCGCGTCAGCTTTGCTATATCTGATAATGTATATTGCACAGGGATATTGCCAGGCAGATGATCTGTGTGCCATACAACTTGCCGCGTATCATCGTCAATAAGGACAGCCCAGGCATTTTCTTCTTTTAGTTCAGCCGTTACATCATCAGCTAAGGAATAGACTCCGTCTGTTGATTGCAATGCGGCCGCCGCATGATCCGCCATATCCCACGGAGAAAACTCTGACGTATTTCTTACGAAGATCACCGCAAAAAAAGTAATATTTAAAACAGCAAGAAGTATTGTGCTTAACGTCATTATTCCCACAAAGCGGCGTATTAGTTTTGGAATACTTTTCATGCTATTTCCCCTCTACGATCAACTTATAGCCTAATCCCTTGACTGTAACCAACGAAACGGGATGCGAGGGATTTTGTTCGATTTTTTCTCTGATACGGCGAATATGCGCCATTAAAGAATTTTCATATCCAAAAGGATTGTCGCCCCATGCTGCTTCGCACAATGAGTCAATCGTCACGATCCGCCCCGCATTGCGGTATAAGGCAGACAGCAGATCATGTTCTTTGGCTGTCAATGGGATGTGTTCATCATTTTTTATGATTTCAGCACGCGAAAAATCAATCTGACTGTCATGTAAGCATACCAGAGGATCCTCGTCTTTGTAGCTTCTGCGTAAAATCGCCATGATGCGAAACAAAAGCTCTTTTGGCAAAAATGGTTTTACGATATAATCATCAGCCCCCAAGCCAAAGCCTTTGAATTTGTCATCATCTTCGCCGCGGGCAGTAAGAAAAAGAATGGGGTAATCTCCGCCCTTCTTTAACTGTTCCATTAACTCAAACCCGTTCCCGTCTGGAAGCATTACGTCAAGTATTGCTAATTCCGGGCGGGAGCTTTCAGCTTGGAGCACAGCTTCTTTTACATTTTTTGCAGCTTTGACATTCTGAAATCCGTATTCAATTAAAATAGACAAAACCATATCTAAAAGCTCCTGTTCGTCATCAACAAGCAGTATACGCTTATTCAGCAGATAATCTTCATTCATAGTACAATCTCCCTTCACGGCTGCATAACGGCGGCATAACATCCCGGCTGCCGTCTCGATGAGCTTCTCGTCAAATGTTATTGTACCATATATTTGTGAATTTTTATGGGTTTTCTGAAAATGTAAGGCAGATGTAAGGTAAAGAGAATGTTGTCACAAGGTTGCGTTGGTATCATGTAAGCAATGAAACACCGCAAGGGTGTGCCATAACATCCCGGTAAACGGGCACTAAAAAATAAAAGGAGATGTTTATATGGATTACATTATCACAGCAAAACAGCTGACAAAAAAATACAAATCTTTTGTCGCTGTCAACAACGTTTCGCTGAACATTCGGAAAGGCAGCATTTACGGATTTCTTGGCCCGAATGGCGCGGGGAAATCCACTACCATGAAAATGCTCTTAGGATTGACTGCGCCCACAAAAGGCAGTTTTACGATCGACGGGAAGCAATTTCCGAACGACCGCCTTTCTATTTTGAAAGAAGTAGGTTCCTTTATCGAATCGCCCTCTTTTTATGCGAATCTGACCGGCCAAGAAAACCTTGATATTATCCGCCGCATTTTGGGGCTTCCCAAAAGATCTGTTACGGATGCATTGGAGCTTGTCGGGCTTTCTGAATTCGGCGGGAGGCTTGCAAAAAAATACTCATTAGGTATGAAGCAGCGGTTAGGGCTTGCCGGAGCTTTGCTTGGCAGACCGCCTATTTTAATTTTAGATGAACCTACAAATGGACTTGACCCATCCGGCATACATGAAATCCGAAATTTGATCAGATCGCTGCCCGGTCTTTACGATTGCACGGTTCTTATTTCTTCGCATATGCTGTCTGAAATCGAGTTAATGGCAGACGATATAGGGATACTCAATCACGGCCATCTGCTGTTTGAGGGCAGCTTAGACGAGTTGCGGCAGAACGCACTGCAGTCTGGATTTGCTGCGGATAATAAAAGCAGCGCTGCGAATCTGGAAGATCTGTTCCTGTCTATGGTAGACAAAGACAATGCAAGCAGAAAGCAGAGGGCAATGCTATGAACATCACAATGAGGACATTTACGATCGAACTTAGAAAAGAAAAGCGTACGGGCATTATTCCGTTCATGCTTACAGTCGGTATTTTGGGGGCGGCATACGCCTTTGTCTTTTTCCTTGTGCAAAAAGACACTCTTTTAAATCTGCCATTAGCTCCTATGGATATGCTGCTTACGCAGTTATACGGCATGATTATGGTTCTGAATATGTTCGGCATCATAGTCGCCGCCTGTATTATTTACAATATGGAATTCAAGGGAAATGCCGTTAAAAAAATGTATATGCTCCCTATGAGTGTTCCTGCTATGTACTTTTGCAAGTTCCTGATATTAACTGTTATGTTCTTTATTGTAATAGTTCTTCAGAATTTGGCACTTACCAGAATAGGTCTGACAGATTTGCCGCAAGGCGCATTCGAGTATGGGAAGCTATTGTCTTTTGCCGGATATTCATTTATAACGTCGATGCCCGTATTATCTTTTATGGTTTTTATATCTTCCCGCTCCCCCAACATGTGGGTACCTCTGGGTATCGGTGTTGCAGGATTTTTAAGCGGTATGGCATTGGCTGCGCCGAATAATGTTTTGCTGTGCATACACCCCTTTGTGATCATGTTAAGACCCGCTGTTGCAATGAGCGCACAGCCGGATATTATAGTTATGATTTTTTCGCTGGCTGAGACAGCTATTTTCCTTTTTTTCGGATTATGGGCTGCCAAATACCTGCGCTGCGAATAAGGAGGTATCGGATATGAGTTTTTTAGAGCTTCTTAAAATCGAATTTATAAAAGTAAAACGAGGTAAAATCATACCTCTGATTTTCATAGCTCCGCTGTTGGTCGTAGCTTCCGGTACGGCAAACCTGCAAAATTATTTTTCGCCGGAATATACAAACGCATGGGCGGCTATGTTCATTCAGAGCGCATTAGTTTATGCCTATTATCTGCTTCCGTTCAGTATGATAGTCGTATGTGTGATGATCGCAGGACGCGAAACGGGAAATAACGGAATTTTGAAAATGTTAGCCTTACCCGTCAGCCGCTATGCCCTGTCAGCCGCAAAATTTTGCGTACTTCTCTTCTATTTATTTATGGAAATGGTCGTTTTTCTTACTGTTTTTGTGATAACAGGATTGATTGCAACGAGCAATACAGGTATTACAGAAGCGCTGCCGATCATGTATTTATTGAAGTGGTGTGCCGGATTGTTTTTTACTATGCTCCCCAGCGCGGCAACAATGTGGGCGATTACAGTGTTATTTGAAAAGCCGCTGCTATCCGTCGGCTTAAACCTGCTTCTTGTTATCCCCGGCGTATTAGCGGCAAATACACCTCTTTGGGTCATTTACCCTTATTGTTACAGCGGTTATCTGGTTTCCTGCTCCCTGCATGATTTTACGGCAAAGGGCGTTAGCACTGATTTTAACCTGTTCCCGTTTTTACCGTGTGCGATTCTGGTTTTTGCGTTGGTGCTTACAGCGGCGGTGAAATGTTTTGGAAAAAAGATGTGAAATAAGCCCGCCAAAAGGCGGGCTTAAATCCATGGCAAAATATACTAACGGCAATTACACGTAAAGGTCGCGCATTCCGTCTGTCCGCACTGGCAGGCATTGCTGCCCTCCACGCTGATCTTGCCTGCATGGCATTTGCAGTCGTCATTATAAGTGCAGTCTGTAGCCTTACAGTCAATCTTACTTGTAGGAGAAGCTTCTCCCGTCACATTGCTGTAAGAATCTCCTTTGCGCTCTTCGAAGCTGTCACAGCAGGTCTCATCCGCCCTCTTCGCAGAATTACCGCCCACTACGATTCCGTCCAGGTCACAGTAGAAATTCTTGTTGTGCGTGCATGTCTGTACCGTACATCTTAATTCTGGCATAATCTTACCTCCTAATATTGAAAAATATCAAGGTCTATTATGCCCCATATTTCATTGCTTTAGTCTGCCTTTCGGCAAATTTTCAATATTCGGTCGATCCCTTCACTCAATCTTCCTTCGATCAGTCTTCCTTCGATCGATCTTCCTTCAAGTAATCTTCCTTCGATCAGTCTTCCTTTACCACTTCACGCTGAGCCTTGGATGCGATCTCCTCCTTCACCGCAGCGATAAAGTCACTGATCTTCTTCTGCCCTTCATCTCCGGCAAAACGGCTTCGAACCGCGACTAAGTTCTGTTCCTCTTCCTTCGCCCCGACAACCAGCATATACGGGATCTTGTTCATCTGAGCCTCACGGATCTTATAACCGATCTTCTCTGCTCTCTCATCGATCTCTGCACGGATACCGGCATCTTCTAATTCCTTCAGAACCTTCTTGCCGTATTCCAGATGCTTCTCTGAGATCGGGAGTACCTTAACCTGTACCGGCGCAAGCCAGGTCGGAAACGCACCTGCAAAATGTTCGATCAGGATACCGATAAAACGCTCGATCGAACCGAATGCAACTCTGTGGATCATGATCGGGCGATGCTTCTCTCCGTCAGCGCCCGTATATTCCAGATCAAATCTCTGCGGCATCTGCATATCAAGCTGAATCGTTCCGCACTGCCATGTTCTGCCGATAGAATCTTCCAGATGGAAATCGATCTTCGGCCCGTAGAACGCACCGTCACCCTCATTGACCACGTAGTCAAGCCCCAGATCATCAAGCGCTCCCCTAAGGCCGTTGGTTGCCAGTTCCCAGTCTTCATCGCTTCCCATGCTGTCCTCAGGACGCGTAGATAATTCCACATGATATTTGAATCCAAACAAACTGTATACTTCATCGATGAGCCTTGCCACACCCTTGATCTCTTCCCTGATCTGCTCCGGCATCATGAAGATATGGGCATCATCCTGGTTGAAGCAGCGGACACGGAACAGGCCGTGGAGTGCTCCTGATTTTTCATGCCTGTGCACCAGTCCGATCTCTCCTGCACGGAGCGGCAGATCCTTATAGGAACGAGGCTCTGACTTATAGACAAGCATTCCTCCCGGACAGTTCATTGGCTTAACCGCAAAGTCTTCATCATCAATAACAGTCGTATACATGTTATCCTTATAGTGATCCCAATGCCCTGAATTCTCCCACAGATGCCGGCTTAAGATGATCGGTGTTGCGATCTCCACATATCCGTTCCTCTTATGCAGCTCTCTCCAGTATTCCATCAGCGTATTCTTAAGCACCATTCCCTTCGGAAGGAAGAACGGGAAACCAGGTCCTTCATCACACATCATAAATAATCCCAACTCACGTCCAAGCTTTCTGTGGTCGCGCTTCTTCGCTTCCTCTAACCTGTGGAGATACTCTTCCAGTTCCGCTTTCTTCGGATAAGAGATTCCGTAGATTCTGGTCAGCATCTTGTTCTTCTCGCTGCCGCGCCAATATGCACCTGCAAGGCTCAGAAGCTTCACCGCCTTGACATTCTTCGTAGACATCAGATGCGGGCCGGCACAGAGATCGACGAATTCTCCCTGCCGATAGAAGCTGATCTCCTCACCCTCCGGCAGATCTTCAACCAACTCTACCTTATATGGTTCGTCGTTTTCCTTAAAATATGCGATCGCTTCTTCCCTGGTCTTCGTAAATCTCTCGATCGACAGATTTTCTTTCACGATCTTCTTCATCTCTGCCTCGATCTTCTCCAGATCTTCCGTTACAAACGGAGTCTCCCTGTCCAGATCATAATAGAAACCGTTGTCGATAGACGGTCCGATCGCAAGCTTGGTATCCGGGTACAGACGCTTAACCGCCTGCGCCATGATGTGAGACGTAGTATGCCAGAACGCTCCCTTTCCATCCTCGGAATCAAACGTCAGCAATTCCAGCTCACAATCCTTATTGATTTCCACTCTTAAGTCAACAATATCACCGTCTGCCTTTGCGCTTGTTGCAACCCTTGCAAGCCCCTCGCTGATATCTTTGGCGATATCGAGAACCGATCTGCTTCCCTCGTACTCCTTTACTGAACCGTCTTTCAATGTGATCTTCATACGTTTACCTTCTCCTTGTCTATTATTAGTTTTATATAGCCTCTGTTATCCGGCCCTTCTGCCGGGATATCCTACTGCTGCATATGGTCTTCTAATCCCTGCGTAAACATCTGATGCCCCTCTAAGCATGCCTGCTTCAATGACAGGAACTTCCCTTCCCGGTCAAGGAAACAGTGCTTAGTCGTTCCCCTGCAGCAGATCCGCTGCGTCTTGTCGTCGACCACCTCGTATCCCACGGTCAGCTTAATACCGTTATAGTCCCTGATAAATACTTCTATAGTCACCGTTCCTCCGAAATGTACCATCTGCAGATATTCCGCATCCACAGACAACACCGGACTTAAGATGCCCTTCTCCTCCATCTGGTCGTAACCCATACCCATCTTCTCCATATAATCTGTCCTGGCTTCTTCAAACCAGCGGATATAATTGGAATGATGGACGATTCCCATCTGGTCGGTCTCGTAATACTGTACCTTATGCTTATAAGGCTTCCACTCACTCATTTACCTTCCCTTCTTTCTTCACTATTGATCACGCATACGCTCTTAACTCTCTCTTAACCCGCCGCTTCAAAGCAAAAAAATACCCCTTACAAAAACTATTGTAAGGGGCGAGTTATTCTCGCGGTTCCACCCTGATTGCTTTAACATATACTGATAAAGCCACTTCATTCATGATGATAACGGAATCACCGGACTGTTTTGCAGCCGCTCAGAGGTAGTTTTCAGAAGGTTCCGGAATAAGAAGCTTGCAGCCCGCGGCTTCTCTCTCTGCGATTCCTTTCCCAGCCTACTCGTCTCGTCAGCGTGTTCACATATTTCATATCAAACATTATAACACCGGAAATTCCTTTGTCAACCGGAAATTCTTACATAACTGAGGGAATCTGGCCGTTCATCGTAACAATTCAAGCCAAACAGACCTGTCTGGACTGTTACCGTTAATTATCATGTGAGCATATATGACGGCATAAGATCCACATCTTCCACACCGCAAAAAACTCCCTGACAACATAATTCAAAAACAACAGCGGATGACAGTCCGCCGCCACCGGACAGGGCCGAAGATACCCCTCCCGCTTCGCATAACAGATCGCACGGTAGAGATGGAAATTATTCGAGATAATCCCTACCGGATCGCCGAGGTCTTCTATGTAAGCCCTGGAAAACTCCAGATTCTCTTTCGTTGTCCTCGACCGGCCTTCCCGCAGGATCCTCTCTTCTCCGATTCCGTGCTCCAGAAGGTATTCTCCCATAATCTCCGCCTCCGGGGCCGCCTCGCCCTTTCCCATGCCCCCGGATACGATCACCTGCGTTGCCGGATACGCAAGAAGATACCGGATTGCACGGTCAAGCCTTCTTCTTAGAGAATCCGTGATCCTCTTTCCGTCCACCTGTGCCCCAAGCACGATCAGATACCGGAATCCCTCCCCGCCGTCAGGACACTTCGGGCTTGGAAACATCCCCCTGATGATCCTGGCCTCCGTCAATACGAAGATGACCGCTGGAATCACCATAAGGATCCCAGGCAAGATCTCATACCCGTCTCTGCACAGATACCAGAACACAAGTCCGGCAATCCCGCACACCAGCCAGAATCTTGAAAACGTAGAATCCCATTTCCGAAGGCGGATGCACAGCAGAGCATAATACAACAGGCTAAGTACGCCAAATACAGAAAAGATTATTTGCCGCAGCATTTCTTATACTTTTTACCGGAACCGCACGGACACGGATCATTACGTCCGATCTTCTTCTCCTTACGGATCGTACCGGATTCCTTCTGTTCCTTATATAACTTCTTAAGCTCCTCCTCAGGATAGATATCCTTCCACTGAGGAAGCTCGTACAACCAGTCAGCCTTGGCCGCTACCATATTCTTATACAGCTTCTCCTTATCAAATGCAAGGCTCACGACTGTATCCTCATCCATCGTCTCGATCGGATTCGGCTCCTTTAAGCTCTCGTCAATACCATCCAGGAACCCGACCATGGTCAGAACCTTCTGGCCATACTTCTCTGCCAGCTCCTTCACCGTTCCCTTCACTTCCTCATCCGGGTTCGTAAGAAGCTTTTCATAGATCTCTTTTTCGATCTGGAAATACTCCTTCCAAAATCTCTGAAGCTGTCCTCTGTCCGCTTTCTCGTCATACGCAATCTCTTTCCATTGTTCTAATAACGTCTGGCTCATATGTGATACTCCTTTGTAATTGATCTTATATTTGTGTTTGCAATTTTTTCCTGCCACCTATATAATATACTAAAGTCTCGTTAAGATGTAAAGGATGATTCGCATGAAAAATTCAAAAACCAGCAAAACCAAACGAATTCTGGCGGCAATCGGCGCTATCCTGCTCTTCGGCATGTATGCAGGCACACTGGTATTCGCACTGATCGACCACCCCGCCGCCCAGGGACTGCTGAAAGCCTCCATTGCCTGTACCATTATCCTTCCCGTATTGCTCTATGCTTTCATACTGGTATACCGGATCATAAAAAAGGACGAAAAAACAGACCCGTAACGGGTCTGTCATGATCTTATTATACGCTTATATACATAACCCAGCCAGCACCAATGCCTGGTTTTCCTTGGGGATGCCTCCCCGCATCTGGCTCTGGTCCATGTCTCTTACTCTTTTTCTTTTTGTAAGGTATTCCTCAATTGAGAGAACTTCTGTATGATTCGTTTCTTTTTTCTGCTGCATGTAATACCTCCTTCTTAAAGACCTCCCGGAACATCCCTGCCTGCCGGCAAGACCGATCCTCCGAAAACACGCCGTATTTATACTCACGGGAGCTGACACTATGTATCCTCTTCCTTCCCCTCATCGCAATCAGCGCGCGTCTGATCATTCTTACAATCCGCCAATGAATATAGCGAAGTCCCCGTATTATTATTATATGGGCATACCTGAATATATATGCCTGTATAATAACTATAGACAGAATAACAGTTAAATGTGTCTATGCTATGGAAAATTTCTAAAAGAAAGATTAGGTATTTCTTAAAATTTACTAATGGTAACCCCTTGTTACATTTTAATTTAAACGTTAAGCCCCCTCAATATTCCAGCACCGTCATCTGCGTATTCCGCTCTCCTCTCTTCGTATATTCCGAGGTATGGATGATCAGTTCTTGGTCATTTTCTCCCGCAAGCATTCCCGCATAGACCCCGCCTGTATTCCTGTACAATATCTGGCGCCCCACGATCTCTCCGTCCCGCAGCCGGATTCCCATGATCTGAAAGTAAGTCGTCTCTTGATCCCAGTCGGCCAGAAATATATGATCGCCTTCCTTGCAGATACAGATATCCTTGCGGTTCGCCGTCAGGATCTTCTTCTTCTCCGACTGGCCCAGGGGAGCCGCCGCAAGCCAGACCTCATTTCCGTTGATTCCGATCACCCCCTGATTCGCATACCTGGCAGGGTAAGCGATACCGGCCTTCTCCTCGTCAAGCTCTTCGACCTTTAAGGTATCCATATCCACCAGCCTGCTTCTTGCCTGACTTGGCTGTTCATAGCCTTCGGTTTCCGCCGTATCCGCATCCGTGATCCCATACATCTCCTCCAACCGGTCTTCTGATATTGCCGCTTCATTTTCGCTCATATAGCTCTCTCTCACATAGACTTTTGAGCCGTCTTCATTCGGAAATACCTGCCGCCACATATAGCCGTCTTCGTTCAGTACGACCTCCGTCTTCTCGCCTGTCTGCGCATCATGCCTGCAGATCAGGTAATCCGAATACGCCGCCTGTCCGTCATAATCTTTATCCTGCCATGCAACAAATCTCGTACCGTCGCCGCACCATTTAAACAAGAACCGTTCCGACGAGTCTTCCCATTCCCGAACAACCTGCTTTTCCCCGGTTTCCGTCCGGTACAAGGTAAGCTGCACCAAGTTATCGATGACGGCTTCATACAGGATATACTGTCCTCCGGGCGCAAGCTCTGCCATACCGACCGGGTGCTCTTCAAAGATCACTCCCTCCGACATGGTATCTGCATAGACATTCATGATCCGGTACTCCAGGAGCTCCCCGCCGTCAAGTATTACGCAGAGTTCCTCCTTTGAATCCTTTTTCCAGGTCACGGACCTTATCCCGCCTTCAAACGTATATTCCTCTATATTCCTGACATCAATTCCCGAATGAATCTCTCTGTCTTCCGTCTTTTCAGGCAGGATAATCGTCTTCGATGTCTCTTGCCGCCCGCATCCGCACAGCCAAATCCCCGCCGCAATTAATATCATGCCTGTTCTGATTATATTCTCTCTCATGCCGATATCATTCTCCACATTATTTACTCCCGCGAAGCAGCGAGCCGGTCTGCCTTGCCTGCATGGGCCCCCGGCTCTGGAAAGCTTACCATAAATACCGTATACCCGTCCGGCTCGCTCTTCACCTGGATCGACCCTCCGTGATCTTCCATGATCTTCTTAGAGATAGCAAGCCCAAGACCGGAGCTTCCCATCTCCCTGGAACGCTCCTTATCCGCCCGGTAAAACGGTTCAAAGATATGTTTCAGCTCTTCCGGGCTCATACCCTTCCCCTGATTCGCAACCGCGATCTGGACCATCTCCTTGTGCGCTGTGATCCGAATCCAGATCTCCTTCCCCGGTTTCCCGTATTTGATCGCATTGTCGATCAGATTGATCAATACCTGCCGGATCCTGTCCTCTCTTCCTCTCACGGTGTGCGGTACGCCGTCCCCGTCCAGAACCAGCGCATTCTCATAGCGTCTCGCCTTCATCTGCATCGAATCCACTACATTTCTTAAGGTATCCGTAATATTCAGGGATTCCATCCGAACATACCGGTCCTTGTCCTGCATTTCCAGCAGTTGGACCACCATGCGGTGCAGCCTGGTGCTTTCCTGCAGGATATGCTCCATTCCGTTGTAGAACAATTCCTCATCGCCAAGCCCGTTTTCCTCCATAAGCTGAGCATACCCGGAGATCGTCGTAAGCGGCGTCTTCAGCTCATGCGTCACATTATTATAGAACTCCTGACGGCTGTTCAGGAGCTGCAGGATATGGTCTCTGTCCTCCTGGATCTTATCAAACTGCTCCTTCGTTACCTTAAGCATCTGCGAATAATTCCGCGACAGCTCTCCGATCTCATCCTTACGCTCATTGACCTTCAGCCTTCCCAGCGCCTCGCCGTCAAACTGCCCGTCCTTCAGATGGCTGGAGATATCGCTTGAGGTCCGGCCAAGAAGGCGGATCGGCGCGACCATACGCCTAAGCATCGCCCAGACTACTATATAGATGACTGCAAAGGCCAGCACCGTGACCCTGACGATCTCTCCAAGCACCTCCCGCTCCCTTTTGTACATTTCCCTATAATCCAGATAATAGCTGATCATGCCGATCCTGCGCCCCATACCCTCTACCGGCATGGTAAAATACACCTCGCATCGGTCCTGATCCCCATAATATATGGTAAATGCGCTCTTCTGATCCCAGGCAAGCCGGAAGTCCTCCCGGCTGTCCGCATCGTCAAACCTCTGTCTTACACTGCTCTCCTTAAGTTTTCCGCCGCTGTCATAGACGGCGACCTCCGAATAACCCGCATTCTCTAGCTGCTGCCCGATCTCATGGATACACTGCTCAAAGCCGGACTCATCTATCTGGCAGTTATTGATCAGAAGGATCTGCCGGATATAAAACTCGGTATTGTTCTCTATGCTCTGAAGCTCCCCTATGATCTGTTTTTCAAGATTATTCTGCATCCGAAGCTTCACAAGGTATGTGACGGCAAGGATACTCGCAAGCCCTAACAGCAGCATCCACGCACTCATCCGAAACAGGATCCCGTGAAAGAACCTGTTATTTCGCTTATCCATATTCCACCTGCCTATTCCTTCGGCACGTACTTATACCCCACGCCAAACACCGTCACAATAGACTCCCCCATACACAGCTTCTTTCTAAGACGCTGTATATGGATGTCCACCGTCCTGGTATCTCCCATGAAATCATATCCCCATATCTCATCCAGCAGATGCGACCGTGTAAATACCCGCCTTGGATTCTTCACCATCCAGACCAGCAGATCGAACTCCTTCGGCGTCAGCTCTACATATTCTCCGTCCTGGCAGACCGTCCGTTCACGCTCAGAGATCACCGCGTTCTCTACGCGGATCTCCTGCTCCTCCTGCCCCTTCAAAGACTTTCCAAACCGCCTTAAGATCGTCTTCACACGGACAATGACCTCCCTTAAGTCAAAGGGCTTCGTGATATAATCGTCTGCGCCGGATTCAAGCCCGTACACCTTATCGTCGATACTTCCCCGCGCCGTCAGCATAATGATCGGGATATTATACATCTCCGTCAGCATTTTGCAGACGTCCACACCGCTCAGGTCCGGGAGCATCCAGTCAAGAAGCACCAGATTCGGCTCGAATTCTTCCGCCCCGCTAAGCCCGTCCGCCCCGGTATACGCGCTCTTCACCCTGAATCCTTCCTTTTTAAATCCATATTCCAGAATATCCGCTATCGGCTTCTCATCCTCTATCACAAGTATTCTGATCTCTTCTATCTCTATCATCATTGTCACCCTCTTTGAACTCAGGAATCATACCTGGGAGATCACTTTGTCCTCGAAAAACACTCTGTACCATACAAGAAATGCATAGACCGTCCAGATCTTCCTGCTGTTATCCTCTTTTCCGTCCCTGTGCTCCTCTAAAAGCTCCGTAAGCCTCTCTGTGTTAAAATACTTTCTCGCCGCGCTTCCCGTAAATGTCTCCTCGATCTCTTTATACCAGTCCTGCTCCTTCATCCAGTTCCTTATAGGAACCGGAAATCCCAGCTTCTTCTTATGCGAGACCTTCTCCGGGAGATAAGCGTCCGCCGCCCTTCTCAGCATATATTTAGTCGTATAATGCTTCGTCTTCAGCCTGTGGGGGATCTGTCTTGCCACCTGGAATACATCCCGGTCAAGAAAAGGAACCCTTAGCTCCAGCGAATGCGCCATGCTCATCTTATCCGCCTTCTGCAGGATATCCCCCGGAAGCCAGTATTTGATGTCTATAGACTGCATCTGCTCGGAATCCGGCAGATGCGCGATCCCGTCATAGGCATCCTTAAGGAATTCCTGCGGTTCCCCGGCATGCCCCTGCCGTCTTAAGATCTGCCTGCGTTCCCCGGCGCGGAATATATAAGCGTTCCCGATATACCGTTCCTTAAGAGACTGGGATGCCCGGATCAGGTAATTCCTGCCCTTCATATGCTTCGGCAGCTTCTCTGCCGCAGAAGCCAGAGCCCTTCTTGCCCCTATCGGCAGCCATTTCAGGCACCGCAGAGCCTTAGGCTCCAGATATATGTTATAGCCTCCGAATATCTCATCCGCTCCCTCCCCGGACAGCACCACCTTCACCTCCTTAGACGCCTCCTGCGCGAGAAAATAAAGAGCCACCGCCGATGCGTCGCCAAGCGGCTCGTCCAGATGATACATGACCCTTGGAACCGCTTCTGTGAATTCTCTCTTCGTAATATATCTGCATCGGTGATCCGTCTTAAGCTTATCCGCAAGCTCCCTGGCGCATGCCGTCTCGTCATACAGCGCTCCCTCATTCTCAAAACCTACCGTGAAGGTCCGGCTGCATCCTGATACCGCCGCAACAAGGCTTGAATCCACCCCGCTTGACAGAAAGCTTGCCACCTCCACATCACTGACCATATGCCGTCTCACCGACTGGCCGATCACATTCTTCACATCTTCTAACAGCCTCTCCTCCCCCATATCTCTCCCCGGCTTAAGCGACGGATCAAAATAACGCGCCACATCCGGCACGCCGTGCGGGCTCCCTGCAATACAAGCCCCTTGATGGGGCGGACAGCCTTCGTCCGATAAAGTATATGTAAGATAATGCCCCGGCGGCAATTGGTAGATGCCTTTAAAAAAGGTCTCAGGCAGCACGGAATACTGGAAAGACAGATATTGCTCCAGCGCTTCTTCATTCACTTCCCTGCAATATCCCGGATGTTCGAGAATGCTCTTGATCTCCGACGCAAATACAAGCGTACCGCCGATCACCGTATAATAAAAAGGCTTAATTCCAAAATAATCCCTCGCGGCAAACAGCGTCCGCTCCTTCTCGTCCCAGACTGCGAAGCTGAACATCCCCCTTAGCTTGTCCAGAAATGCCTCCCCGTATTCCTCATACCCGTGAAGGATCACTTCCGAATCAGAATCACTCTTAAACAGGTGTCCCTTCTGTCTCAGCATTTCCCTCAAGATCCGGTAGTTATAGATCTCCCCGTTGAAGACCAGCGCCTTGCTCCTGTCTTCGCTCTGCATTGGCTGCATCCCCGTCTCCAGGTCTATGATACTGAGCCTTTGAAACCCTAACATCGCATCCTCTGAGATATAAGTGTCCCTTCCGTCCGGCCCGCGGTGCTCCATTGCCTTCATCATCCGTTCAAGCACCTGCCCCTTTTCTGCCGTAGTTCCGATAATCCCACAGATCCCGCACATATTTACCGCTCCTCTTCTGCCTGTATTCTTTCTATATGCGGTATTGTAAAGGTCAGAAATCTCGAAAATCCTATGGAAATGTATCTAAAATGTAAAAGAAGTTTTCAAATATATAAAAGAGCCGCCGGAAAAGACCGTTCACACTCTGTACTGCAACCGTGCAAACTCTCATTCCCCGGCAGGCTCTTACTTGATCAGCTATGCCTGTTTCAAAAATACGCTCAGCTTCTTATCTTCTGTCCTTATGTGATCGACCGGAAACGTATTATACCCGATAGATGATATCGTCTCTTCCCGGACCGTTAGAGACCATCGTGATCGGATATCCGATCTGCTCTTCCACAAATTCAATATATTTCCGGCAATTCTCCGGCAGCTCCTCATAGGTCTTGATACCTTTGATGTCGCATTTCCATCCCGGAAGCTTCTTAAGAACCGGCTTCGCCTTCTCAAGCATGTGCGTCACAGGGAAATCTGTCGTCACTTCCCCGTCGATCTCATAGCCCACGCATACCGGTATCTCATCCAGATATCCCAACACGTCAAGCACCGTGAACGCTACATCCGTCGCACCCTGCATCCTGCATCCGTACTTGGACGCAACACAGTCGAACCATCCCATCCTTCTTGGGCGCCCTGTAGTCGCGCCGAACTCGCCGCCGTCTCCGCCTCTGCGCCTCAGTTCATCCGCTTCCTCGCCGAAGATCTCGCTTACGAATGCTCCGGCTCCGACTGCGCTTGAATAAGCCTTACATACCGTGATCACCTTCTTGATCTCATACGGCGGGATTCCCGCCCCGATAGCTCCGTATGCAGCCAGCGTAGAAGAGGACGTCACCATCGGATAGATCCCGTGATCAGGATCCTTCAATGTTCCAAGCTGTCCCTCCAGCAGGATCTCCTTCCCCTCCTTAAGCGCCTGATACAGATAAAGCGATGTATCGCAGACATAAGGCTCTATCATCTTCTTATATTCCAACAGTTCCTCGTACAGTTCGTCCGGGTTTATCTCCGGCTTATGGTACAGATGAGAAAGAAGCACGTTCTTCTGAGCCGCTATCCTTACGACCTTCTCTTTCAGCAGCTCTTCATCGAACAGCTCGCTTACCTGGAAACCAACCTTCGCATATTTGTCTGAGTAGAACGGAGCAATTCCCGACTTCGTTGACCCAAAAGACTTGCCGCCTAACCGTTCCTCCTCATACGCGTCAAAATTCTTGTGATATGACATTACTATCTGCGCGCGGTCTGATACCAGGATCTTCGGCGCCGGAACACCCCTGTCGACAATAGACTGTATCTCTTTGCAGAGAACTGGGATATCAAGTGCGACGCCATTCCCGATGATACTGGTGGTATGGCCATAGAACACACCGGAAGGCAGTGTGTGCAGCGCAAACTTGCCGTAATCATTGATGATCGTGTGCCCCGCATTCGCTCCTCCCTGGAATCTTACGATAATATCCGCTTTTTCCGCTAACATATCCGTAATCTTACCTTTTCCTTCGTCTCCCCAATTGGCGCCAACTACTGCTCTTACCATATCAATTCCTCCTGCGTTATCGTTTAACTAATATCCACTCAAAACCAGATAACATTATACTATATTTTCCTGCTTCTGTAAAATGCATTTTTGAACTTTCGCTCCCGCGCTACATCAGCGGCGCGACCATGCGCAGCACATGTCCGCTGAGCTTGGTGAGAAGGCTCCTCTCCTTCGCCTCCACCAGCGTCACCTTATGGCATTTTGCCAGCGTCTTGACGAAATCCTTCTCGATCTTATCGATCTCAGGATTATTGTAGATAAAGACGCCGCATTCATAATGCAGATACAGGCTGCGGTAATCCAGGTTGATGGTTCCCACCGTCGCCGTATCGTCGTCGGACACAAATACCTTGGCATGGACGAATCCCGGCGTATACTCGTAGATCTGGACGCCGCTTTCAATAAGCTCCTTATAATATGTCTTCGCCACCGCAAAAGCATACCATTTGTCCGGGATATGCGGCATGATAATGATCACCTCTATCCCGCTTTTTGCCACCCGCGTAAGCGTTGTGATCATCTCATTGTCCAGGATCAGGTACGGCGTCATGATATGTACATACTTCTTCGCATGGTTCAGTATGTGAAAATACACCTCTTCCCCGACATTTTCATTGTCAAAGGGGCTGTCGGCATACGGGATCACATACCCCAGGCCTCTGTGAAGCTCTGATCTCTTCGGCGTCAGATACCGCTTATATCGCTCCGGCCTGCGCTCTTCCACATTCCACATCTGAAGGAATATCATGGTAAGGCTCTGCACCGCGTCCCCCTTCAGCATGACCGCCGTATCCTTCCAGTGCCCGAACCGCTCCTTCCTGTTGATATACTCGTCTCCTAAGTTGATACCCCCGGTGAACGCGACCTTGCCGTCGATCACACAGATCTTGCGGTGGTCGCGGTTATTCTGCGTTGTTGACAGAAAAGGCTTGATCGGGTTCGACATCTTGCACTGGATCCCGAACTTCTCTAACTGCCGCGGATAATTGTAAGGCAGCATGGATATGGCGCACATACCGTCATACATGAAACGGACCTCAACACCGTCCCTTGCCTTCCCCTTTAAGACCTCTAGGATCGTCCCCCACATATAACCCTTTTCGACGATAAAGTATTCCATGAAAATATATTTTCTGGCCTTCTTAAGCTCTGACAGCATCGCACTGAACTTATACTCTCCCAGCGGAAAATATTGGATCTTAGTGTTGCGGTAGGTCGGGAACCCAAGCTGCCTGGACAGATAATAGGATAAATGCGCATTCGCGGACTTGCTCGCCCACAGATTCTCCACGATCTCCTGGTCCTGCTGCATATACGGATCCGTCTCGATCCTGAGCGTTGACAGGCGGTCCTGCATGTACCTGGCTCCTATCTGCATCTGCGCAAAGACATAGAACAATACCCCGACAAAGGGGAATACCATGACGCACAGCATCCATGTCATCTTAAATGCCGGATTGCCCTTCGTATTGATGATATAGATCAGCACCACCGCTTCTAATATCAGCAGCGCCCCGTAAATGTACGGAAGGTATGCCTGCAGATAATGGATCGATCCCACCATGATCCCAAGCTGTATCAAAAGCAGCAGCAGGACGATGCCTGTTCTGCTGAAAATAATGCGGAACAAGCCTTTTTTCGCCGTTGCCGGCGCTTGTATCTGGTTCATATTACCACTCCCTTTTTTAACCATACGATACAGTTTAACACAGTTTCAGCCAATAATCTAACAGATTACTCATTTTTTACATACATTTTATGATTATTTTAGAGGAAAAATAATACAATGTGTGGTATGATAATAACAGTATTATACTAAAATACATTTTTGAAAGGAGTTATAATTATCATGAAGAAATGGGGCAAAGGCTTAATGGGGCTGGCTGCAGCCGGCGGCGCGATCGCGGGCCTTATCTATTATTTAAAGAAAAAAGATTCCTGCGAGGATGAAGGTTTTGACGATGATTTTGAAGACGACGACTTTGACCTCGACAGTGATTTAAAGCCTGTATCAGACCGTGAGTATGTATCCTTGAATCCATCTGCCAAGAGCGGGGACGATGACGAAGAGACCGCAGAAGCGGCAAAAGAAACAGATTCCGAAGATAACGAAGACTGAATACCGCATATCTGATAGCCGATACATCCGTCCGAACCGGACACAGCAGTGAAGCAGGCTGCTGTGTCCTTTTTTGTCTGCATCAATGTATTAAGAACTATTGATTTTCATTCCAATGAAGCGTAAAATATACCTTAACTAGATTGGATACTCTGCCGGAAGACAGAGAGAAACAAGAGGGCCTTATATATGATGAGAAAAAACAAGAAAAAACAGTTATTAAGGAAGATGCGGAACAATATGATCGTACTGGTGATGTTTATCCTGGTGATCATGCTGTGCACCAATATCCTGCGCAGATCGCTGATGGAGAATACCAACAAGATGGGGCTTTCGCTTGTTGAGAACTATTCTACGTCTGAGGAAAGCAATATGCGTGCCTGCGAATCTATCCTGACCCTCAGCGTGAATTATATCGAAGAACGGGAACGGGATAAGATCTCCCTGCGAGAACTTAAGGAAGGACTTTACCCCTTCATGAACGGTCTGACCGAACTGTATGGCCCGGAGAACATCCAGGTCTACGGCAAGGCTCTTCATAATCCGCATTTTATCTCCAATGTCCCGGAGATCGAAGATATGGAAGACTATGATGTTACCGAAACGGACTACTACCAGGGCGCGATGGCTGCAAAGGGCGGGATCTACATCTCTCCCGCCTACACGGATGTCGTGACCGGACAGTCCGTTATCACCATGTGCAAGGCTGTTCCGTCTACCGGAAGTTTCCTTGCCATTGATATGATGTTCTCCTATTTCGAGCTGAACAACGAGAACCTCACTCTTCCCAAGAACGCGTCCTACTACCTGATCGACAAGGACGGGACGCTGCTCTACTTCAAAGCCGCCACGGATCATACATATGATGAATTCCAGGTATTGGTAGACGGCTTCATGGAGCAGTCGCATCTCGCGGAAGGGAATCAGGTATTAGAGAATGTCATAGCCATGGACGGCCATGCCCGCAACGTTTATTTCCACCATATGACGAATGGCTGGACGGCGATTCTTACCATACCGGAATCCGAGATATTCACGGGTCTCAGTACATTTAACTATATCAGTCTCGTTGTGGCTCTCCTGGGCCTTGCGCTGATCATCTTCCAGGCAGTCCGTGACTACCGGCAGGAAAAGCAGAACCAGATGCTTGTAGAAGAGCGCAACCGCATGGCAGAGCGCAACCGGATCTATCAGAACGCTATGAACAGTACGGCGCGGGCATACCGGGCTATCTACTATATCGATATAAAAAACGGCCGTTATGATATGCTCTATCCGCACCGCGGCAAGAGTACGGAATCGGGAGATTACAACACAGAATTCGTATCCAGCCGTTTTGAAGCGGGAATTGTAGCCGAGGAACACAGAGCGCAGGTTCAGGCATTCCTGGCTCTGCCAAATATATTGAAGCTCCTTGAGACAGAAGACCACATTGAACTCCAGTATAAGCGGATCGATGAAAACGGGAAGTACGAATGGTGCTCTACCGTCGCCACCGTGGCAGAGATGGACGGAGATGAACCGACCGCCATTACACTGACCATACGCAGTATAGATGAGATCATCCACAGGGAAGAGAAGCAAAAGGAGATGCTCGCTCTGGCAGCGGAACGCGCAGAATCCGCCAACATGGCCAAGAGTGATTTCCTGTCACGGATGAGCCATGACATACGGACCCCTATGAATGCCATCCTTGGCATGACTGCCGTTGCCGGCATGCACATTGACGATAAGGACCGGGTTTTAGATGCGCTTGGCAAGATCACGATCTCCAGCAAGCATCTACTTGGCCTGATTAATGAAGTGCTGGACATGAGCCGTATCGAGAGCGGGAAGGTCAGCCTTACGGAGAGTATGTTTAATCTGTCTGATACCATTGATAACCTGCTGTCCATATTCCACTCCCAACTGGAGTCCAAGAATCTGGAACTCTGCGTGAACGTCGCCAATGTAGAGCATGAGAATGTGATCGGGGACGAACAGCGATTACAGCAGATCTTCATGAATATCATGGGCAACGCGGTCAAATTTACCCCGGCGGGCGGCAAGATCAATATCCATATCAAGGAGAAGCCGTCTCATATCGCCGGCAGCGGATACTATGAATTTATCTTTGAGGATACCGGTATCGGCATGGAACAGGATTACATCCAGAAGATATTCGAGCCGTTCTCCCGTGCCATGGACTCGCGCACGAATAAGATCGAAGGAACCGGCCTTGGCATGAGCATTGCAGTCAACATTGCCCGTATGATGAACGGCGATATCAAGGTAGAGAGCACTCTCGGCGAAGGCTCCAGGTTCACCGTTCAGATCTATCTGAAGCTTAACGATGTTACCCAGGCAGATATCGACGCTTTCGCTTCTCTTCCGGTGCTTGTAGTAGACGATGAGGAAGCCGCCTGCGAGAGCGCATGCGAGATCTTAAACAGCCTTAATATGAACGCTGAATATGTGCTTGACGGTGACTCCGCCGTAAAACGAATCATCGAAGCAAGGGAAGCGGCGAGGGATTTCTCCGTCGTGATCCTTGACTGGAAGATGCCGGGTAAGAACGGATTGGAGACGGCAAAGGACATCCGCGATATGGCGGGAACCGATATTCCGATCATCATCCTGTCCGCTTACGACTGGTCAGATATCGAGACAGACGCGCTGAACGCAGGTATCGATGCATTTATCGAGAAACCGCTGTTCAAGTCCAGACTCACGAAGGTATTGAAGGATGTTCTGGGATTGGGGAGCGCTGAGAAGCCGGCAACGGCGCTTGAGACATTCAAGCAGCAGGATTTCTCAGGGAAAAGAGTTCTGCTGGTAGAAGACAATGAACTGAATATTGAGGTAGCTGCGGAGCTTCTGGACATCGTAGGTATCCAGGTTGACCAGGCGTTAAACGGACAGCTTGCCGTTAACTGCGTTCTTGAACATGAGCCAGGCTATTACGACCTGATCTTTATGGATATTCAGATGCCGGTTATGAACGGCTACGAATCCACCAGGGCGATCCGGTCTTCCGACAGAGTAGACCTTAAGCGCATCCCGATCGTTGCCATGACGGCAGACGCATTCGCGGACGACATCAGGAAATCTGAAGAAGCCGGAATGAACGGGCATATCTCTAAGCCTGTGGATATCGAGAAGTTAGAAGAAGCGCTGCGGACATGGATCCGCTGATCCGTCCGGTAAGCACATATGCATACCAATGCATTCATTATATTAATTTAACTGCCCGCGGCAGCGCACTAGTACAACGAAAATTAAGTTTTGGATAGTTTGACGCAGAATATTTTCCTGAGAGTGCTGCTTCACAAACGCAGGC
>ERZ808046.61-NODE-61-length-146527-cov-7.271847_pt1 | contig 146527 bp, 136 predicted proteins | sample MGYA00380196_ERZ808046 | MGnify/ENA primary metagenome ERZ808046 (study PRJEB31490, sample SAMN06133421) | mouse gut metagenome | isolation source: Z6_2 | host: mice | place: China: Chengdu | collected 2015-05 ...
ATATGAACAATTATGGAAGGAAGAACCAGTATGGAAGAAAATATGGTGAAATTCAGTGAAAAATTGAAAGAGCTGCTCGCGACTGCGAAGAAGAAAAAGAATGTTCTGGAGTATCAGGAGATCAGCGACTTTTTCAATGACATGGAACTGGATGTGGAAAAGTTTGAAAAAATTCTGGACTTTCTCGAACAGAACAATATCGATGTGCTTCGTATTACCGACGACGATGATGACAGCAATATTATCCTGACGGATGATGATGACGTGGATGTGGAACAGATTGATCTGACAGTTCCGGACGGCGTCAGCATTGAGGACCCGGTTCGTATGTACCTGAAGGAGATCGGAAAGGTTCCGCTTTTGAGCGCTGAGGAGGAGATCGACCTGGCCAAAAGGATGGAGCTTGGCGATGAAGAGGCGAAAAAGCGTCTGGCAGAGGCCAATCTGCGTCTGGTGGTCAGTATCGCAAAGCGCTATGTGGGAAGAGGAATGCTCTTTCTGGATCTGATTCAGGAGGGAAATCTGGGTCTGATCAAGGCGGTGGAAAAATTCGACTACCGCAAAGGATATAAGTTCAGCACCTATGCTACCTGGTGGATCCGCCAGGCCATCACCAGAGCCATCGCGGATCAGGCCCGGACTATCCGGATTCCGGTGCATATGGTAGAGACGATCAACAAGCTGATCCGGGTATCCAGACAGCTTCTGCAGGAGCTTGGAAGAGAACCTCAGCCGGAAGAGATCGCGGAGGAGATGAATATGCCGGTGGAGCGGGTCCGCGAGATCCTGAAGATTTCCCAGGAGCCGGTTTCTTTGGAGACTCCGATCGGAGAGGAGGAGGACAGCCATCTGGGCGACTTTATCCAGGATGACAACGTACCGGTTCCGGCGGAAGCGGCTGCTTTTACTCTGCTGAAAGAACAGCTTGTGGAGGTGCTTGGAACGCTGACTGAGCGGGAACAAAAGGTACTGCGCCTGCGTTTTGGTCTGGATGACGGACGTGCCCGTACACTGGAAGAGGTGGGCAAGGAGTTCAATGTGACAAGAGAGCGGATCCGTCAGATCGAGGCAAAGGCGCTGCGAAAGCTCCGTCATCCCAGCAGAAGCCGGAAGCTGAAGGATTTTCTGGACTAGGGGTATGACATGAAACTGTCAAAAAGAATGCAGCGGCTGGCTTCTCTGGTGACGGAGGGGAACCGGCTGGCAGATGTTGGGACAGACCATGGTTATATCCCCATCGCGCTGGTACAGGAGGGAAAGATCCCTCATGCCATTGCCATGGATGTAAATGCGGGACCTTTATCACGGGCCATAGAGCATATTCGGGAATCCGGGCTTTCTACATATATTGAGACCAGGCAGTCCGATGGTCTGGCCGGCCTTCTGCCAAAAGAGGCGGATACCGTGCTGATCGCCGGCATGGGCGGGATGCTCACGGTGCGGATCCTGGAGGGGGGCGGACATTGTCTGGGCACTGTAAAAGAGCTGATTCTTCAGCCGCAGTCGGATATCCAGGAAGTGCGCAGATGGCTCGGACTTCATGGATTTCAGATTGTTGCGGAGGATGTAGTCTGTGAAGAGGGCAAATATTATCCCATGATGCGGTCTGTACCCGGTCCGGCGGATCAACTGTCAGAAGCGGAACTGCATTACGGAAAGCTGGGCCTTCAAAGATCTCCGGAGGTTCTTTTTTGCTGGCTTGGGGAGAAGCTTGCAGGGTATGAGAAGATCCTGGACGCCCTTGGGAAAAAAGAAAAGTCCGTCTCCTGGCGGGGGGCAGAGCTTGAGAGACAGACCGCTTTGATCCGTCAGATACTTGCAAAACTGCCATAACAGGAAAACTGGCTGAAAAGAAGGGGATACAAAGATGAAATGCAGGGAAATATGTGCACTGATTGAACAGGAGTATTCCAGAGAATATGCCTGTGACTGGGACAATGTGGGTCTGCTGGCAGGCAGACAGGACAAGGAAGTAAAAAAGATTCTCCTGGCACTGGATGCGACCGATGAGGTGATTGAAAAGGCAACAGATCTACAGGCGGATCTTCTGATTACGCATCATCCGATGATCTTTTCACCCATAAAACGGGTGACCGATGGGGATATGACAGGCAGGAGACTGATTACGCTGATTCAAAAGGACATTTCTTACTATGCCATGCACACGAACTATGACACCAGGGGGATGGCAGATCTGGCGGCCAGACTGCTGAACCTTCAGGAGTGCACCGTGTTGGAAGAGATAAAAGATGGGGAAGGCATCGGCAGAGTCGGTGTTCTGCCAGGCCCGATGACTTTAAGAACGTGTGCAGAACTGGTAAAAGAAGCTTTTCAGATTCCCAATGTGAAACTGTTTGGTTCACCGGATGCGCAGGTGCATCTGGCGGCGGTCTGCCCGGGAGCAGGGAAAAGCACCATGAAGGAGGCGCTTCGTTTTCACTGTGATGTGTATATTACGGGAGATATTGATCATCATACAGGGATCGATGCGGTGGATCAGGGGCTGTGCATCATTGATGCCGGACACTATGGAATCGAACATATTTTTATGGAAGACGTAAAAGCTTATCTTGAAAAAGTGCTGACAGGAGTGCATATGGATACCATGCCGATACAGCATCCGTTTACGGTCATTTAGAAGATCAGCAAGAAAGAAAAGGGGGTACTACCAATGAGACAGATCGTTGTGGAAGGAAAAAAGATTGAGGTGCCAAAGGGTACCACTTATCTGGAACTGGCAAAAGAATATCAGAAAAATTATCCTCACGACATTATTCTTGTGCTGGAAAACGGCAAGATGCGGGAATTGTTCCGAAAGGTCAAAGATGAAAGTGTGGTGGAATTTCTCACCACCGCCCACCGGGACGGACATAAGACGTATAAACGCAGCGGCGTGCTGATCCTGTTAAAGGCGATCTTTGACGTGGCGGGCATGGAGGCGGTAAGCGGTATCAAAATCCGCTTTTCCTTAAGTGAAGGCTACTACTGTACCAGCAAAAATGTGACGCCGGATGAAGCATTTCTGGAAAAGGTACATGCCCGTATGGAGGAGCTGGTCCGCATGGCATTTCCCATCGAGAAGGAGACGATTCCAGTGGATGACGCCATTGAGAACTTTGCCCGTCATGGAATGGCGGACAAGGCAAAGCTGTTCCGGTTTCGCAGAAGTTCTACCGTCAATGTATACCGTCTGGACGGATTTGAGGATTATTATTATGGCTACATGGCTCCGGATACCAGCTATGTGAAATATTTTAAACTGATTCCCTATGATGACGGTTTTGTGCTGGAATATCCGCCGGCAAAGACGCCGGAGACTTTCGGACCTTTCAGACCGGAGCGCAAGCTGTTCACAGCTTTGAAAAACTCGACCAACTGGAGTGAAATCCTGGAGGTGGCAACCATCGGTGCACTGAATGAGCAGATCGCCTGCGGAAGGATCGGAGATATTATCCTGGCGCAGGAGGCCATCATGGAAAAAGAGCTGGGCAATATTGCAGCGCAGATCGCTTCCCAGCATGACAAGAAGCTGATCATGATTGCAGGACCTTCTTCTTCCGGAAAGACTACGTTTTCCCACCGACTGTCCATTCAGCTGATGGCACATGGCCTGCGTCCCCATACCATTGGAGTGGACAACTATTTTGTGGAGCGGGAGGATACGCCCAAGGACGAGGACGGCAATTACAATTTTGAATGTCTGGGAGCACTGGATGTGGAACTGTTCAACCGGCAGATGGGAGCACTTCTGCGGGGAGAAGAGGTAGAAATGCCGACTTTTAATTTCCTGACCGGGAAGAAAGAGTATAAAGGGAATACGCTGAAGCTTGGAGCGGACGATGTGCTGGTGATCGAGGGGATCCACTGTCTGAATGATGCCATGTCCCATTCGCTGCCAAAGGAGAATAAGTTTAAGATTTATCTGAGTGCTCTGACGCAGCTCAATATTGATGAGCACAACCGGATTGCCACCACCGACGGCCGGCTGATCCGCCGTATGGTAAGAGATGCCAGGACCAGAGGCGCAAGCGCCACCAGGACGATCTCCATGTGGCCTTCTGTGCGCCGGGGTGAGGATGAAAATATTTTCCCCTATCAGGGAGATGCGGATGTGATTTTCAACTCTGCTTTAATCTATGAGCTGTCAGTATTAAAGCAGTATGCGGAACCGCTTCTGTTCGGGATCCGGCAGGAAGAACCAGAGTATCTGGAGGCCAAGCGTCTCTTGAAATTCCTGAACTATTTTCAGGGCATTGACAGCAACCTGGTACCCAACAATTCGATTTTAAGGGAGTTCATCGGCGGTTCTTATTTCCACGTGTAGGGATGGACAAACCGGGAAAAGTAGGTTAGAATAGAAAGTACAGCAAGTAAGACAGACAATCGCGGCTGACGTAAGGTCAGGTGAGGAAAGTCCGGGCTTCACAGGGCAGGATGCCGGATAACGTCCGGTGGAGGTGACTCCAAGGCCAGTGCAACAGAAATAAACCGCCGGAGCAAAAAGCTCCGGTAAGGGTGGAAAGGCAGTGTAAGAGACTACCGCCCGGCTGGTAACAGGCGGGGCACATGTAAACCCCATTCGAAGCAAGACCAAGCAGAAGCATATGGCGGCCCGTCAGCTTCAGGTAGGTCGCTTGAGCGCATCGGTAACGGTGCGCCTAGATAGATGATTGTCCAACGACATAACCCGGCTTATCGTCTTGCTTGCTGTTTTTATAAGATGCAGAGTGACTGCCGCAGTCAGATTGCCGGATAGATCAGGCAGGGACTGGGGCAGTTTTGTATGATGGAAACATACAGATATGGAGGACATATGATTTTATACAGACCAGTAGGAGAGAAGGAAAAGCAATTGATCGCATCGGCTGGATATGGTGTGTTTCCGCCGCGCCTGCCAGAGCAGCCGATCTTCTATCCGGTGCTGAATGAAAAGTATGCCAGTGAGATCGCAGAGAGGTGGAATACGAAGGACTCCAGGTCGGGATATAAGGGATATGTGACCCGGTTCGAAGTGGAGGATGATTATATAGCCCGGTATGATGTGCAGACAGTGGGAGACGTATATCACCAGGAATACTGGATTTTGGCAGAAGATCTGGAAGAATTTAACCGGCATATCATCGGAAGAATCGAGATTGTGAAGGAATACGGATGAGAACAAAGCTGGATAATCGGAAGTGAAAGGAAGAATTCTGAATGATGGTATTTTGATTCTGGCAAAATATGAGTAGAAATAGGAGTGGAAGGGAGAAAGAGATGAAAAAGCTGTGTTCCTGGAATGTCAACGGGCTGCGTGCCTGTATGAAAAAAGGATTTCTGGATTTTCTGGAAAAGGAGGCCCCGGACGTGCTGTGTATTCAGGAGACGAAGATGCAGCCGGAGCAGGCGGATTTTACATTCCCAGGCTATGAAATGTACTGGAACAGTGCGCTGAAGAAAGGATATTCCGGGACAGCGGTACTGACAAAGGAGACGCCCTGGTCTGTGACCCGGGATCTGGGGCTTGACCGGCACAACACCGAAGGCCGGGCTCTGACGCTGGAATATCCGGACTTTTATCTGGTCAACGTCTATGTGCCCAATGCCCAGAGCGAGCTGGCGCGCATTGCCTATCGGATGGAGTGGGAAGATGATTTCCGGGAGTATTTAGGAGCACTGAAAGAGAAAAAGCCGGTCATTGTGACCGGGGATTTTAATGTGGCAAAAGAAGAGATTGACCTGAAGAACCCAAAATCCAACCGGGGAAATGCAGGATTTTCGGACGAGGAGCGGGAGAAGATGCGTGAGCTTCTGGCTTCCGGTTTTGTGGATTCTTTCCGGTATCTGTATCCGGATCAGGCGGATGCGTACAGCTGGTGGTCTTACCGCTTCCGGGCAAGGGAGAAAAATGCCGGCTGGCGCATTGACTATTTTCTGGTGTCTGAGGGGTATGAAGGGCATATTCAGGACAGCCTGATCTACAGCGGACAGATGGGGAGTGATCACTGTCCGGTGGGCCTTTTGCTGAAAGACTGACGGGAGCTTCGTTATATGAAAAGGATCAGAGATTCTGAAAAAAGCCCATAAAATTCTCTTGACCTGGAGTTGACTCTAAGGAGTATAATCAGACTGTCACATGGCGGCAGGGGCGTCCAGGCCGCCGCAAACGGTCCGTCTCTGGCCGGAAATCGGTCAGAGAAAGGCTTACATATATGGAGATCATGCAGAATGACGATTAAAGAGGTCAGTGAAAAGTTCGGGATCACGCAGGATACACTGCGCTATTATGAAAAAGCCGGGATTCTCCCGAAGATAGCCAGAACACCCGGAGGTGCCAGAGACTATTGCCTGGAAGATCTGGACTGGGTGGAGCATATGGTCTGCCTGAGAAGGGCCGGCATGCCGGTGGAGTCTTTGGTGGAATATCTGCGGCTGACCCAGATGGGCGACGGGACATTTCAGGAGCGTCTCGCACTGCTTAAGGAGCAAAGAGAGAATCTTCTGATTCAGCAGGAGAAACTTCGGGAAGCAATGAGACGTCTGGACTACAAGATCGCCAAATATCAGACAGCTGTGGAGACCGGAAGCCTGTCCTGGGAAGCCCCGAAAACGGAACCATAAAACAGCATCTTTCCTTCTAATACCCGGAAGAATTTTAGGACGCAATGCGGCCGAAAATTTTTCCAGTTAATTAGGTAGGGGAAGATAAGATGCGGAACTTAAAAAACAGCATCTTATCTTTCAATACCCGGAAGAATTTTAGGACGCAATGCGGCCGAAAATCCTTCCAGTTATAGGTAGGGGAAGATAGGATGCGGAACTTAAATAGGAGAGACCAATTATGCAAAAATCAAAAGTGTTTTTTACAAAGGAGATTACACCAGAAGCAGTTCTGAAACTGTATGATGCACTGGGAGCAGAGCTTCCCGGCAAGGTGGCAGTCAAGCTGCACTCCGGCGAGGTGGGAAATCAGAATTTTATCCGGCCAGATTTCTGGCAGCCCATGGTTCAGAAGGTGAACGGTACGATCGTGGAGTGCAACACTGCCTATGAGGGAAAACGCAATACGACGGCTGCTCATTGGGAGACCATGGATCAGCACGGATGGACAAAGATCGCCAAAGTTGATATCATGGATGAAGAGGGTGAACTGGAACTGTCCGTGGAGGGCGGAAAGAAGATTCAGAAAAATTTTGTGGGAGATCACCTGAAAGATTATGATTCCATGCTGGTGTTGACCCATTTTAAAGGTCATCCTATGGGTGGCTTTGGCGGTTCCCTGAAAAACATCTCCATTGGAATCGCATCCTCCCATGGAAAAGCGTATATCCATGGAGTGGGCAATGTGGATGACTTTTGGAATTCGGATCATGATTCGTTCCTGGAATCCATGGCGGACGCCGCCAAATCCATCGTACAGTTTTTTGACGGAAAGATCGCCTATATCAATGTGATGAAAAACATGTCGGTGGACTGTGATTGCTGTGCGGTAGCGGAGGACCCGAAGATGGGAGACATCGGTATGCTGGCATCTCTGGATCCGGTGGCTCTGGATCAGGCCTGCGTGGATCTGGTGTATCGTTCCGATGATCCGGGCAAAAGCCATCTGATCGAGCGCATGGAGTCCAGAAACGGAATCCATACGGTGGAAGCGGCAGCGGATCTGGGAATCGGAAACCGTGCCTATGATCTTGTGGAAATCTGAAAATTTTACAAAGGAATATTTTTATGGAGGAAAGATTAAAAAAACAGCTGGATTTTGCGCTGGAGATTGACAAAGAAAAAAATATTTTCCGTCAGACCCATCTGTCCGGCCATGGCAGAAATGAAAACGATGCAGAGCACGCGTGGCATATGGCGATCATGGCGTACCTTTTGAAAGAATACTCCAATGAGGCCATTGATATCACCAGGGTCATGGTCATGTGCCTGATTCATGATATTGTGGAGATCGAGGCAGGGGATACCTATGCCTATGATGCGGAAAATAAGAAAACGCAGAAAGCCAGGGAAGACGCAGCCAAGGAGAAGCTGTATTCGATGCTGCCAGAGGATCAGAAAAAGGAGCTCATCGCATTGTTCGATGAATTTGAAGAGGGAGTGACTGCCGAGGCAAAATTTGCCCGTGCCATGGATAATCTGCAGCCTTTGATTTTGAATCACAGCAACAATGGGGCGGACTGGGTGTCTCATCAGGTGACGTCCGCCCAGGTGTACGGGCGCCAGGCAAAGACAAAGGAGGGATCCGAAATACTGTACGAGGTGACCGAGCAGATGATTCAGGAAAACATAAAAAAAGGAAACATCAAAGAAGGCTGAGTTTTTCAGGGGAATGGAAGGTACCTGTTGTTGTGAAAAAGGAGAGAAGAACATGGCAATCGAGATGACTTTGTCGGAACTCATGGTAAAAATGATCGAATATTCCAGAGGGAACCTTCACGACATCCGGCATTTTATGAAAGTCTATGCCTTTGCAAAGACCATCGCAGAGTGTGAAGGGGTATCCCCGGACCAGCAGAAGACCATAGAAGCAGCGGCGATTCTTCATGATATTGCGTGCCCGCTGTGCCGGAAAAAATACGGAAATACCAACGGGAAACATCAGGAGATGGAAGGGACCGGCCTTACAGAAGATTTTCTGAAAGATTCCGGGCTGCCAAAGGAGATGATTCGCCGTATTGTGTGGCTGGTGGGGCATCACCATACGATTGATCCGGTGGAAGGCATCGACCATCAGATCCTGTTGGAGGCAGACTATCTGGTCAATGCAGAGGAGTCTGGGTATACAGAAGAAAATATTCGAAAAACAGAAGAAAAATTGTTCCAAACCAGGACAGGGATCGTCTTGCTGCGGTCCATATATCAGGGCGGACAGACAGAAACAAAGTAGCGGCATAAGGAGGGACAGTCAGTGGGAATTCGGTATGATTTATCGGCTGCAGAAATAGTAAAACAATTGGGATATGAGAAAAATACAGGAAGGAAAGCACTGGATCAGCTGATGAAAGAAAAGAGCATCAGCCTGCCGAATGTATATCAGCAATTTATGGAAGTGGCGACGAACTGTCCTATGCTGGAGACTTCCGATCTCTGGGTGGGAAAGATGGTTCCTTTTGTCATGAAGCCTTATTTCCTGTATGAGGAAATTGAGGAAAAGATCAAGGATCAGAAGGAAACCTGGAAGACTGATCCCAAAAAGCATAAGGACAATCCATATTATTTGCTTTCCAGGCTTCCGAAAGAACAGTGGCCCTCACAGTCCTGTGATTATTTGGAGATCGGAAGCGACTATGGCGCCGGCATTGTCACTTTCGGCATCCGAAAGGATGATTTGGAAAAAGAAGATCCGCCGGTCTACATGAACCATGAGGCCGATCCCATTACCAGCTGGACCATGCCATATGAGAAGTTGTCAGAATTTCTGCTGGAAATTGTACTGACAGCGCTTGCATGCATCGACTACCCCACTGCTCAGGAAGCACTGGAAGAAAATGGGTGGACCTGGCTTAACTATGATGAATACAGTATGAATATCGAAGAAGAGGACGAGGACATTCTGTCAGAAGAAGAGTGGCTGGAACGGCTGCTGACGCAGTCGGGCATTGATCTGGAGCAGGTCCGCTGGCTGAACAGTGCAGGCGGCCAGGAATTGTTTTTCTGCCAGAATGAGGAAAACGGCCGGTTTTATCTGGGAGTGATGGAAGAGGAAGAACTGGAACTGACCATGATCACCAGAGAGACATTTGAGGAACTTGATTTTTAACGGTTTGGCATCTTTGCAAAACCTGTGCCATGGGGCAGGGTGATCCGTCAAAACGGCGGCATCTTTGAGGGTGAAAAGGAGGAAAGGCAAATGGAACAAACAAAATGGGAAAGGTGTGTGGCATTTCACGGACACTCCTGCGGAGGACTGGCGATCGGCTACCGGGCAGCTTTGTATGCTGCTTCTGTGCTTCAGCTTTCTTTTTCGGAGGATGAGCAGGTGGTATGTATCAGTGAAAATGATGCCTGCGGCGTTGATGCGATCCAGGTACTTTTGGGATGCAGCGCGGGTAAGGGAAATCTGCTCTTTCATATGACGGGAAAACAGGCGTTCTCCTTTTATGAGCGAAAGAGCGGCAGATCCGTCCGACTGGTCTTGCGCCCCAAACCGGAGGGAATGACAAAAGAGGAAAGTTTTGCCTATTATCAGAATCATGAACCGGAGGAGCTTTTTGAAGTAAAAGAAGCCACTTTAAAGCTTCCGGAACCAGCCCGGATTTTCCGGTCGGTAAAATGCGATGGCTGCGGGGAAATCGCCGCGGAGAATCATATTCATCTGGAAAATGGAAAACGGCTCTGTGAGGACTGTTATCACGGGTATGATCGGTTTCACATATAGGGCATTATTGCCAAAACACACTTGACAAATCCTGTCAATAATGTTAATTTTTATATACATAGTATGTAACTGGGAAGCAGGCATTAACTATGCATTAAACCAAGGGATGTTTATGCATGTTGATGCCTTTTTCTATGCGTAAAATCGGTGCACCATGGAGATAGTAAAGGGCAAAGACATGCAAAAAAACATCCGCAAAATTTAATCAGCATCAGCCCGAACGAAGCCCGGAAGGGTTTGAGGACGTGAATCACGGCCGAAAATACTTCCAGACACTGGGCGGAGATAGGGCGGATGCGGAACTATAATGAGGAGGGATTGTTTTCATGAAAGACAAGATTTTCGGTGTACTGCAGCGAGTGGGAAGATCCTTTATGCTTCCGATTGCGATCCTGCCGGTGGCAGGCCTGTTACTGGGCGTGGGTGGCTCCTTTACCAATGAGACTATGCTCACTACTTACGGACTGATGGGGATCATGGGGCCGGGGACGGTATTAAATGCCATCCTGCAGGTCATGAGTGCGGCCGGTGATATCGTATTTGCCAACCTGCCCATCATTTTTGCCATGGGTGTTGCCATTGGTATGGCAAAAAAAGAAAAAGAAGTAGCGGCTCTGTCCGCAGCCATTGCATTTTTCATCATGCATGCTTCCATTGGAGCCATGATCACAAATCACGGCGGCACAGAGGCCATGTTAAGCGGGGCGACGGCATCTGTAGTAGGCATCACGTCTCTGCAGATGGGCGTGTTCGGTGGTATCATCGTGGGACTGGGTGTGTCGGCCCTTCATAATAAATTTTACAAAATCGAACTGCCTCAGGTATTGTCCTTCTTCGGCGGCACCAGATTCGTGCCCATCGTCAGCGGACTTGCCTATACGGTGGTAGGTATTCTGATGTTCTTTATCTGGCCGGTGATTCAGCAGGGCATCTACGCCATCGGCGGCGTGGTGCTGGAATCCGGATATGCAGGAACCTGGGTATATGGTCTGATGGAGCGTGCACTGATTCCCTTCGGACTTCATCATGTGTTCTATCTGCCCTTCTGGCAGACGGCTCTGGGCGGAACCATGGAAGTGGGCGGACGTCTGGTAGAGGGTGCACAGAATATTTTCTTCGCACAGCTGGCAGATCCGACCGTGGATCATTTTGCAGTGTCTGCTACAAGATTTATGACCGGTAAATTCCCGCTCATGATCTTCGGTCTTCCGGGGGCAGCTCTGGCCATGTACAAGGTTGCAAAGCCGGAGAAAAAAGAAGCAGTGGCAGGTCTTCTTCTGTCCGCGGCTCTGACTTCCATGCTGACCGGTATCACAGAGCCTCTGGAGTTCACCTTCCTGTTCGTGGCGCCGCTTCTGTATGCAATTCACTGTGTATTTGCAGGACTTGCCTACATGCTGATGCATGTATTTAACGTGGGTGTGGGTATGACCTTCTCCGGCGGTCTGATCGATATGTTCCTGTTCGGTATTCTGCAGGGCAATGCCAAGACCAGCTGGGTCTGGATTGTGGTCGTCGGTATTGGATACTTCGTTGTATACTACTTCCTGTTTTCTTTCCTGATCGCCAAGATGGATCTGAAGACTCCGGGACGGGACGACAGCGAGGAAGTGAAGCTGTATCGCAGAAGCGATGTGGATGCCCGGAAAAAAGGTGCTGCAGGAGCAGATAATGCCCAGTCGGAAGAAGACGCTCTGTCCGCAGCCATCTGCAGGGGACTTGGCGGAAAGAAAAATATTTCAGATGTGGACTGCTGTGCCACCAGACTTCGCTGTACTGTCTATAAATCAGAACTGGTGGATGATGCATTGTTAAAATCCACCGGAGCGTCTGGAGTGGTGCACAAAGGAAACGGTGTGCAGGTTATCTACGGCCCGAGAGTTACCGTGGTCAAATCCAATCTGGAGGACTATCTGGAGACCGCTCCGGATGAAGAATACGCTCCGGCAGGAAATGCAGGGGCAGATTTGGCTGCACCGGCGGAGGAAAAGCCGGCAGGAAAGGTAGTGAAAAGTGATACGATCTACAGCCCGGTGAACGGAACAGCGGCAGATCTGTCCGAGACGCCGGATGAGGCATTTGCAGGCCGGATGATGGGCGACGGCGCCATGGTCATTCCGGAAGACGGTGAGGTGCGGGCACCAGAAGACGGTGAAGTCAGCTTCGTCTTTGAGACAAAGCATGCCATTGGATTTGAGACCGCATCCGGTATTGCCATGCTGCTTCATATGGGGATCGACACAGTGAATTTAAACGGACAGGGCTTTGAGGTCTTTGTCAATAACGGCGATCAGGTGAAAAAAGGTGATCTGCTTATGAAGATGGATCTGGATTTCCTGAAGAAAAATGCGCCGTCCCTTGCATCACCGGTGCTCTGCACGGAGCTGTCTGAGAATCAGAAGATCCGCCTGCTGAAGACGGGTGCAGTCAAAGCAGGGGACGCACTGTATGCAGTAGATACCTATGAAGGTTGAAGAGTCAAACACCCCTCAGTGAGCTGACGGGGTATCAAATTTGTAACGCAGCAGAGCTGCGGGGTATTTGACCCTTGCGGCATTTGTCAAGTGGATGCGTGGCATCTGCTTGACATATTGTTCGCAAGAATAAATCTGCGGGGAGAGAAAGTATGTTCAGAGTGAAGAAGGCGCTGAACCACAATACGGTGATCGCCATTGGAATGGATGACAGTCAGGAATACCTTTTGATCGGAAAAGGAATTGGGTTCGGAAAGAAAGTCAGTGAAAGGATGGAGGCCCCCGAAGGGTGCACGGTCTATTCTCTTCATGAGAAGACAGAGCGGGGGTCCGCCATGGAACTGGTGAAAGGTCTGGATCCGGTTTTCTTAGAGATCGCAGAGCAGGTATTGCAGGAAAGCGAACATACATTCGGAAAAATTGACCGGAGCATACTTTTTCCCATGGCAGACCATATTGCATTTGCCGTAAAAAGAATCCAGAACGGAGAGCAGATCAGCAATCCGCTGACCGGGGACATCCGGGCTTTGTTCCATATGGAATACAAGACGGCTGAGTGTATCATACCGATCCTGAAGGAACGGCTTCAGGCCGAAATTGATGAACACGAAGTGGGTTATATTGCGTTACATATTCACTCTGCCATTGAGGACGAGAATGTGGCGCTGTCCATGCAGATTGCAAGGACGGTCAGAGAGTGCATCCAGCTTGTGGAGGCAGAGACAGGGGCGTCCATCGATATGATGTCCCTGTCCTACAACCGGCTTATGAACCATGTGCGCTACATGGTGGCCAGGTCCATCAAGGGCGAGAAGCTGAAGCTGGATATGAACGACTATATGTCCGTGAAATTTCCCGACGAATTCCAGATGGCGTCCACCGTGTGCGGACACCTGGAAAAACATCTGAAGAAGCCTCTGGACCCGGTGGAGATCGGGTATCTTGCCATGCACATCCAGAGGGTGTCTGCAGAGCAGGAAATGTAAGAAGAACTCGTATCAAAGGCTCGAATCAAATACCCCGCTGTAAGCAACAGGGTATCAAACTTGTAGCGCTGCAGAGCAGCGGGGTATTTGACCCTCGCGGCAGTCGCCAAATGTCTGCAAGCAGCCACTTGGCTCGTTGCTCGTGGGAATAGATGGTAATAGCGGAAAATGGAATGCTTTAAAGAGTTGTGAAAACGATAATAGAATGTTATACTGTTGACATAAAAACCAGATCAGGATTCAGACAGGAGGGTGTTTTATGACAGCATTAAGACAAAGTGCAATAAGAGAACTGGAAAAGATACCGGAAGATAAAATAGGATTTATCTTGCAGATTATGCAGGGAATAAATGGTTTGTATGATGATAAACAATCAGAAAGGCAGGAAGCGTTTGTAAAGTTGGAACGGTTGAGAAAAAAAGGAACAGCTGTTGACTATGATGCAGAATTGGCTTCTTACAGAGAAGAAAAATATGGTAAATAAAATTCTGATTGATACGAATGTACTTCTTGATTACCTTCTTATGAGAGAGCCATTTTACAAGGATGCAGAGAAGATTGTTTATGATTGTGTGGAGGGAAAAGTAAAAGGATGCATTGCTGCTCATTCTGTTACAAACATGTTCTTCATATTAAGGAAGAATTATAATTCAAGAGAACGCAGAGAAATACTGTCCAGTTTATTTTCCATCTTTGATGTGGAAGGAATAGATAAAACAAAATTACTATTTGGACTTCAAAATGAAGACTTTACAGATTTTGAAGACTGTCTTCAGATGGAATGTGCAAGATCATATGGAGCAGAATATATTATAACAAGAAATGTAAATGATTATAAAATGTCAGAGATAAAGGCAATTTTGCCCAAAGACTATTTGCAATTATAGAAAGCAGTTACTATATGGAAAAGCAGCACCAACGGATGAGCTGAACGAACTGATTGAACTGACTCCCAAAAGTTTTTTCAAGCTGTACTACTCCCAGCGTTGGCGAGTCAAAGCCTGTTCTTGTTTTGCTCCTGCCAGTGTACACGACACTGCCGGGTGCACCGGCAGGAGCTGGATGCGCGAAAGTGATGCGTTTATCATATCAGTTCTATTTTTTTACTACCGGAATCCAGACCTCATACCGGGCATTCTGCGGGTCCGGGCTTTGGTAGACTTCGATGTCCGGCGCGCTTCCGTATTCATAACCGGACGTGGGAAGCCATTCGGTGACAATGCGCCGTTCCAGCTCCTGGATGGACTGGTTCGTGCCTTCTCCGGGGAAAATAGCCCAGGTTGCTGCCGGCACCGTATATTCTTCAAAACTGCCGGCTTCCAGGGAAGTGGAAACGGCGATGTAATACCGCCATGGCTTTTCTTCGCCGCAGGTGCTGATTCCGAGCACGCCCATGGGTTCCTGGTTCATCATCTGTGCAAGGGTTTGCAGCGTACCATTCAGAGAGACCTCCTGCCATTTGGACGGGATGACTGCAAAATTTTTTTCAATCTCTTTTTCCAGGGGTACGGATACACCCACGATGCGAAATGCTTCTTTTGTTTCGATTCGATAATTCATTTCTTCTGCTCCTTTGACTGTGATTTTAAAGGTAATGGGCGGAAAAGTGCGTACGGATACTCCTTTCTGCCTGACTGCAGAGGGAGCAATTCCGTGAATAGACTGGAAAGCCCGGTTAAAAGCGGTGGGCGAATGGTACCCATATCGCTCTGCCACGTCAATGACCCGATCATCGCTGCTTTGCAGATCCACAGCAGCCAGGGACATCTTCCGTCTTCTAATGTATTCTGACAGGGGAATCCCTGCCATATAAGAAAACATTCTCTGAAAATGCCAGGAGGAACAGCAGGCAATCTGCCCCAGCTGTTCGTAGTTGATCTCGTCGGTTAAATGCTCTTCCATATAACGGATGGCACTGTTAAGTCTGTCAATCCATTCCATTTTCACGTTCACTCCTTTTCGTTGTCCTGATTATAACTGTATTTTTCCGGGTTGTCCTCTCTTTGTCTGCACGAAAAAGAGAGATCTTTTGAAGTCCAGCTTCCGGGATTGGTATCGTCCGGGATGCGTCCGGCCAGAATATCCTCATAGTGCTTTGCCTTCTGATCCATATAGGCGGCGGTGGCCCTGGCTTCTTCGGCTTTTTTGTGAGCCTGTTCCCGCTGCCTTATAATGATCTGGTATCGGGCTCTTAGATTTTCCTCGGATTCTTCCAGACGGCACAGACGGCAGTATTCTTTGATATCCTGGATGGAAGCGCCGCACTGTTTCAGGAAGGTAATGCCCCGCATCCAGTTGAAGGATTCTTCATCAAATATCCGCCGGTTTGCATGGTCTCTCTGACAGGGTAGCAGATGAATGTCGGTGTAGTAGCGGATGGTGTGCTCGGTGGTCTGGAACAGTTCGGCGAACTGTTTTATAGTGTATTGCATAAATGTTTCTCCTTAAAGTGAATCTTCCTTTTCGGAAACGTATTCTGGTTGCATAATCCGTTATTTTTATCAATAACAGCTTATAAAAAACACAAATTATGTTGATAACCAAACAGATTTTCAGGATGGTTGCTTTTATCATCATGTGATCCGGATTCATATGTCCAGATACTTCAAATCCTAATAAAGCCACAATAAAAAATTCCATGATAAGTACAAGAATCTGAATCCATGATACAGCCTTTTTTATTTCTTACCTCCATGATTTATCTTTTGCTTGAAATCTTTTCGGAAACATCATCTCAAAAAGGGAAAAATGAATTTGATAAAGTTCTTGACTTCGAGTAACTCGAAGCTGTTATACTTGATTATATCGCGGAAGTCCGCTTCCTGCAATCAGGAAATAAAAGGTGGAAAACGGCGTGCGCGATGGATGCGGGACTTTCATAGTCCAGCTAAGAAATGTCAAGTGATTTTGAAAAATAATTTCTGCTGGACAGTAAAGTCGTAAGAGAGGAACTTTTATGAGTGCCCTTTCAAATAAAAGTTTCTATCATTACAGGTACGTCGAAGCGACGTTACCCTTTCGTGCTATTGTGCAGCGATTTAGATTAGGAGGAAAACTACATATGGGATATTTAGGTGAAGAGATCAGAAAATTGGGCTTTGGCCTGATGCGTCTGCCAAAGAAGGGCGATGCAATCGACGTGGAGCAGGTTAAGGAGATGGTGGATCTGTTTATGGAAGCAGGTTTTACCTATTTTGACACGGCATGGGCCTATGCCGGGAGTGAGGATGCCATCCGTCAGGCGCTGGTGGAGCGTTATCCAAGGGAGCGCTTCCAGCTTGCCACCAAGAATGCGGCATGGATTGACTGCAAGACAAAAGAAGAAGCCTGTGCGCAGTTTGACACTTCTCTTGCCCGAACAGGAGCCGGATATTTTGATTTTTATCTGCTGCATAATCTGGGAGAGGGCAGGACCCGCTATTTTGATGAGTATGATATGTGGAACTGGGTGCAGGAGAAGAAGAAGGCAGGTCTGATCAGGCATGTGGGCTTTTCTTTCCATTCCACGCCGGAAGAGCTGGATGCGCTTTTGAATGCTCATCCGGAGATGGAATTTGTCCAGTTGCAGATCAACTACGCGGACTGGGATAATCCGGCTATTCAGTCCAGGGGTTGCTATGAGGTGGCGAGAAAGCACGGAAAACCGGTGATCATCATGGAACCGGTGAAAGGCGGAATGCTGGCAACGCCGCCGGATTCAGTGGAAAAACTTCTGAAGGCGGCAGAGCCGGACAACTCTGTGGCGTCCTGGGCAGTGCGCTTTGCGGCGGATCTGGAAGGCGTGATCACAGTCCTCTCCGGTATGAGCAATGTGGAACAGATGCAGGACAACCTGTCCTATATGAAATCTTTCCAGGGACTGACCGACAGTCAGAAAAAGATACTTGGCCAGGCACAGGAGGAACTGCGGAAGATTCCGCTGATTCCCTGTACTTCCTGCAATTACTGTGCGAAGGTCTGCCCTCAGGGGATCGGGATCTCCGGTTCTTTTACAGCTATGAACTATCTGACTTTGTACCGGGATCCGGCGGCGGCCAGGCATCAGGAAGACTGGCTGGTCAATGGTCATGGGCGAAAACATGCAGACGAGTGTATCCAGTGCGGAAAGTGCGAGGAAGTCTGCCCCCAGCATATTGAGATCCGGGATCATCTTATGAAAGTCAGCGAAAGATTGCTGTATAGATAGAGCAGAGAGAGGGTATCGCGCAATCATTTTATGATTTTGCGACACCCTCTCCGTTTTTAACAGAATCCATGTTCAAAAAAGATTAAAATCCGCATTCTTATTCCAGACCTGCTTATAAATCTCACTTGCATCCATTTTCAACAAAGGTTATAAGCTGCACCTGGATTTCATAATCCTCCAGCGATCCGTCGACTTCATAGTACCAGGTTATGTCGTCTGTTTCGAGGGTTCCTTTGCAGGTGCCGTCCTGAAAATCTTCTGTGATGTCGACGCGGCTTTGATCGTTCAGAATCAGCCAGATCCGGCCGTCGATTTCTTCCAGACGGTGAGCGGAGTCATCATCGGATACCTCCAGTGTGACCTCTGTTTCGGTACTGACCATACTTTCAGATACGGCAGAATCACTGGAGTCTTCGTAGACAAAGTACTGACCCTCATCAGGTCCTTGTTCCAGCTCAATCTGCCGGGTTTCTCCGTCGGGCAGGGTGATGGTCATAATCCAGGCGCGCCCGGATGCCGCGTAGGAGATTACATTGCTGAGCATCAGCAAAGCGAAAGCCGCAGCGGCGACAGCTCCTTTGGACAGTTTCTTTTTTGCCTTATACATTTCATTTTCATTTTTCATTGTGTTCACCTTTCTCAGTAAATCCTCAGAAGCATGTACTTCGTCGAACGTGTGCTGATACCAGGTTCTCATGTCTTTCTCTGTGTTCATTTCCATGCCTCCTGTTTTGCATACCACATCCATTCTTGCAATCCCCATACGCAAGAAGAATTTGCTCCTGCCTGCATATCTGGCTCATCTTCCTGGTCATGCAGATTCAGATGTTGATTTTGAGTACCGCATCCGTCTTCGCAATCCCCATATGCCGGAAGAATCTGCGTTTGCCTGCACAGCCTTGCCATCTTCCTGGTCATGCAGATTCAGATGTTGATTTTGAGTACCGCATCCGCCTTCGCAATCCCCGTATGCCGGAAGAATCTGCGTCTGTCTGCACAGCCGGCACCCTTGTGGGCAATGTCTGGTCGGATGCTGCTTAGCTTCTGTTTTGCATCAGCTTCTGCTTTAATTTTCGGCGTGCGCGCATGAGCCGGGTCTGGACGGCGGTTTCTGAGAGACGAAGAAGAGCAGCGATCTCCCGGATGCTGTATTCTTCATAGTAATACAGATGAACCACTTCCCGATACCGGACCGGGAGTCCCTGTACGGCGTAGAACAAGTCACTGTGTTCTGGCTGGGAAAATGCCGGTTCCACCGTCTGTCCGTCCAGGGAAGACACGTTGCGTCTCCAAAAGGAGCGCCACAGGGAGTGGGATTCATTGACTGCCACCCGAATCAGCCATCGGCGGATATGGGTTTCGTCCTGAAAGGAAGTGTCGCATTCCAGAAGTTTTAAGAAGGCTGTCTGTACCACATCCTCTGCATCCTGCCGGTTTTTGCAGCAGTTCAGGGCTGTCCGGTATACTGCATCCAGGCAGTGAGCCACTGCCTGATCATAGCCCGCTTTTTCCAATAAAATCACCTCCATCCCATGCGGCTCGCTTTGCCTTGTTTCTTTTTGAAAAGCCTTTCAATAGATAAACGTCTGACAGGATGAAAATATCACAAAAAATGAAAATTTTACTGGCGGATATCCACGTACCCGATGTTGAGGGAGGACTCGGTGAATTCATAAGCGCTGCCGGAAGGATCAAGACCCAGATACAGGGTATCAAGCTCTTCTTCGGTCACAACCCATGCCATATGCACCGTTACGGTTTCACCGGGCTGGATGCTTTCCATATAGTTATTCTCCCGTTCGGTACCATGAACATCATAATAGATCATTTCCCGGGAAGCGGACAATCCGTGATGGACGACGGTGTCCCATGCATTGCCTTCTGAGGGGGCTTCCTCCCCAAGGATCTGCATCTGTCCGTCGGTTTCCTGAATTCGTGCCAGATCTCCGAAGAACAGGACATCGGACATCTCCTCGGTACCGGTGTTCTGGTATTCAATGGAAGCATATACCAGTTTTTGCGGTACTTCCCGGGAACTGATTTCCTGACTCAGAGAATCGGTATCTCCGGTTTTCACATACTGAATCTGCGCCGGACGCAGTCTGCCGTTTTCGTCTGTTTCTTTTTTCAGATTTTCATCAGCCAGGGAAAGGTCCAGAAGGCTGAGATCATCCGAGATTTTCACATCGGCTACCCTGGCAGTCAGTCCCTGATCATTGACAGGGAAGCGGTCACCTATTTTATGGATGTTTTTCATCTGTTCTGTGGCAACGGAAGTTATGGTCTTATAGGCTTCTTCTTCCAGGGCAGGATCCAAAATGCCCTGATCATTGCTCCAGTTCTGAGCATTGACAAAATTCTCGTCGTTTCTGTCTTCTGTGGGGATCAGCTGTACCTGTTCTGCGATTTTGAGAGCTTCTTCTTTGCTGACATCCGATGCCGCGTACATCTTCATCACATAGTGAAGATCTGTGTATGCCACATAGATCTGTTGATGGAAGCTGATCTCATCTTCGGACAGCCTGGGATATTCCAGGTAAATGCCCTGATTTCCATTGGCTGTAAAGGATTCACTGGAAAGGACATCACCATGCTGCACCTCAAACTGGTCATCGCCGGTGTTCATCCGGTAGAAGATCATGGTTACGCCGCCCTGATGCAGATTGTGTTCAAAACTATATTTGCCCGGGCCGGTCCGCACCATGCCTTCCGGCAGATATCCGGTCACCAGTTTCACATCTGGAATGTCTGCAGATGTGAAGGGAGTGTTGCTGGCAGCAGTTTCACTGCTCTTAATCCCGATACTGACGCCATACTCCCCGGTTTTTTGCATCTGCATCCGATAGAGGTTTACTCCGGCAAATACGGTAAGTCCGCACAGCATGACAGCTGCTAAAGATGCGGCGATTGTTTTGCTGACTGCTTTTTTGCAGCGAAGTTTTGGCTGCCCGGTTTTTATCTGTCTGGTTACTTCTTTTCTGATCATCGCTCTTATTTCCTCAGGCATCTCTGGAAAATCCTGTTTCAAATGTTCAAATCCCATAGTTGTTCCTCCATTTTGCAGTTTTGCAGCGTTCCTTTAGATCCCTTGGAACAAAAAGAATATCCGTTTACCATAGTGCCGGTAAATCCTCCGGGGATGTCCGGTTCGCCGCTGGTTTCATAAATCAGTTGCTGCGGTTCATAAACTGCATGTGTGACCGCTTTTTAAGTAGCTGCCTGTTCCAGCTCTCTGCGCATTTTGGTTCTTGCTCTGGCAAGGCGGTTTTTGACGGCGCTTTCTGAGATTTTCAGGATTTTTGCCGTCTCTTTTACGCTGTATCCGTCCAGATAATAAAGAACGATACAGATCCGGATGTCCGGGGGAAGTTTTTTGACTGCCTCGTACAGATCCGAGTAGTCCGCTGGCTCCCGGACAGCCTCCTGGCATGGATAATCTTCTAATGGTACCAGATGTTTTCTTTTGCGCATCAAAGTATAACATTCGTTGATCAAGATTCGGATCAGCCAGGTTTTGGCATAGGAATCCTGCCGCAGATTGTGCAGATTGGTAAATGCTTTTACGATGGCTTCCTGTATGGCGTCTGCGCAGTCTGCATCACTGGGCAGCAGTGTTTTGGCCACGTGATAGAGGGTGTCTTCGGAGGCAAGGATGAGTTGTCCCAACTGTTCTTTTTTCATAGTTTCCTTTCTGCCGGCCGGCTTTTTATTGTTTACATAGATTAGATGCATGGGCCAGCCCATTGGTCTCTGGAAAATTTAAAAAGCTTGACACAAATTTTTTCATGAATTATGCTTGGTTTCGAGTCGCCGGTGACTCCCATCAAAGTGAACAACAACGTAAAGAATAGTCAATCTATGTATCAGGAAATATTGGAGGAAATCCAGGGGAATTGCAAAAGGGCAGCAGAGAAAGGACCGGGATATTTTCCCGGTCCGGTTTTGTGATCATTTTTTCTTTTTTTTGATCGCGGAATAGATCGCAAATCCGACAATCGCAACAAATGCAACGTCTACCACGATTTTTATGATCTCATACATGGCTTACTACCTCCTCATTTGTTTTGAAGCGTACAGCAATACCTGTTACCCTCCAGTCTGTTTTCTCACAAAATCTTCAAATTGTCAATAGAAAATACTGTCCCTTTTTCCCGCTTGATTTCATACAGATCTTCTTCAGGTTCGATCAGAGAATAAATGATCTGTGCAAAACATTTTGCTTTTTTCTTGGTTTCCGTTGCTTTATAGATTTTGCGTTTTCCAGAAGATATTCTGCTCGTCAAATAAGGTCTCTTCTGTAAAGTTTAAAAAGAGCTGACAGACCTGATTCCGGGAGAAAATCTGGGATTCGGGAACCGGGATCTGAAAATGGTTGATGGTGATCTGTGCGTCCTCAGCTGTATTTTCTTTTTTCAGATCTGCCCGCAGATGCCGGTAGGTGGATGCATCCGTATACATTCGGACTTCAATGATTGAGGCATCCAAAAATCCGCCGGCCTGTATATAATTTCCCTGCCGGTCTGTGAGACAAAGGCTGCTTCGTTCGACTTTTTTCATCTGCTTAAGGACTTTTTGGACTTCTTCAAAATGATAAACGAACTGTTTGCCATGGGGGATCCATTGGGCTTCCAGGATCATGGGCCACCGATCAGTGGGGAGAGTCACCGGGAAGGTGCGGTCAAAGGACTGGCTCACATCCCAGAATCCCAGATGATCGGCTTTTGCCTGCCGCTTTACGATGCCATGGGCTTTTTCCGCGGCCGAATATGCAAAACACAGATAGATAAAATCTTCATGGATTTCATAATCGCAGGCATCGTGAAACTGGTCTTCCAGGCAGGCATCCGCGGGCGGAAATATGTTCTGAATTTGTTCCAGAAAAGAGCAGAAGAGGGCCGGTGTTTTTTCTGGAAGTACATCCTCTTCCATATGCGTATGAAGCCATGGACGCAGCTGCCCGAATTCGCAGGGTACCTTTTGACAGTTGAATACCATCAGATCGTAACTCATAAACATCCTCCTGATTTTTCTTGAAAGTAACAGGATACCGATGCTTCGCAAAGCGCCTCCTGCTTCTTTATGATACCACAAATCTGCAGATGTGAAAACAGGCAGAGTTTGTATTGCCGGGGGTATGCTTTGGCCTGATCTGAATTATTTTATTCACCCGATTCATCCGGGCTGTTGTTTTTGCCGGCATCGGCATTGACGGACAGTGCAAAGGTATCTGCAATCACAGGCAGATCCCGTCCCCAGCCTTCCTCGGAATCAGTCGGATAAGAATAGAATATTCCCCATACATCATGTTCAGATGCTTTGAGTTCAACGTGATACAGGAAATCTCCTTCCTGCTTCCACTTATGATCGCCTTCCTCTGCTGTATAACCATCTTCCTCAAGTTTCTGAATCACCGAGTCTTTGGATTCGCCTTCAAAATGCGTTACCCAGAGCTGAATCTGATCGTTTACGGCTGCTGTCCACATGTCAGAATCGGACTGCTGCCATTCACCATCCGGCAGATAGAGGGAATATCCGTCACCGATTGCAAGCGTAGCCTGTTTTAATTCCTGTTCTCCTTCTTTCGAGAAGGCAAGTATGGTGGTATTTTTTAATGTTTGATTTTCAGCAGAAGAATCATCATAAGACATCGGTTCTGCGAAAACAGCTTCTTCATCGGACTGGTCAGATCCACGTTCGGTGTTTTCACGTTCGGTGTTTTCGCTTTCGGTATTTTCTTTTCTGGTATGTTCTTCTGCTATGGAACAGCCTACCAGCGTCCCAAAACTGATTGTTAAAATAACAGCAATGATCAATACGGATATTCCATTCTTTTTTCCATTTTTGGTTAAAATATTTTTAAACCTTTTTTTCATAATCTTTGTACCTCCGTAAAATTGCGTTGATAAAGCGGTTTTCGCAATGCACCGCTTATGAAGCATGGACAGCAGTGTCTCTGTGTATGCTTTGCGCACCGCATAACTGGTCCCCTGGGTGACTCTTTCGTCACAGGACAGTTCCATATCAACGACGGCTTCTTTCTGTAGGATCCAGATCAGCGGATTAAACCAGTGGACCGCATTCGCTGTAGCGAAAAGCAGTTTAAAATACACATCTCCCCGTTTCAGATGAACCAGCTCATGCTTCAGAATAAAAAACAGTTCTTCCGCGTTGTAGTGTTCTTTTGGCAAAACTAAAACAGGTCTGAAAAAACCCAGGATCATGGGGCTTTCTGCTTTGTGATACTCCATTATCCGCAGGGGGCGTCGGATCTGCAATTCCCGTTTCAGCTTCCACATCGGACTTAAAATGGAGATATCTTTTATGAGCGTTCCATGTTTCATCACTTGCCGCTTATAGTGAAAATAACTGATAAGATGGATGGATATAAAAAGCAAACTTCCGATGATCCAGACAAAAGTTACAACATCAAGCATGGTAATATCAAAAGTGCCTTTTTCAGATGGTGCATGGATTGGAGCAGTCATCTGCGCCGGTATTTCCACAACAATCCGTCTATATGGGATCGTCAGGTCAGCAAAAGTGTCTGTATTTTTTTCTTCCGTTTCAGACACTGTCTGGGCAGCTGGCTGTGACAGCAGATCCATAAAAAACGGTCCGTTTAGTCCGCTGAAAGGAACAAGCAGCCTTAATGAAAGGAAAATCCAAATCAGGTATTTCCATTTTGCAGCGTATCTTTGATTTAAAAATGGGGTAAGAAAGAGCAATACAGCAACCATCAATCCGGTCGATACCGAAACTCCTAGAAGAAGCAAAAATATACTTGTCATCGTTCATCCTCCAGTCTGTTCAGAAAATCCCGAAGTTCTTTGATATCAGAGCTCTTTATTTCTCGATTGTTGTACAGGGTAGCGATCATATTTTGTATGGAACTATTGTACAGTTTTTCGAGAAAGTGCTTGCTCGCTCCAGTTTTATACTCATTTTCTGAAATAATCGGATGGTACAGATTGCTTCCGGTTGAACGATCACAATGGATAAATCCCTTGTCAGCCAGCCGGGATAAGGATGTCATCAGCGTGGAAAGCTGCCACTTTCTTCGTCCCTGTAATTCCTTTAAAATATAATTTGAAGTTACAGGACGTTCACTGTCCCAAACGACCTGCATGATTTCCAGTTCCGCTTCCCCCAGCTTTTTTCGTATATTTCCCATGTATGAGCCCTCCTTTATACGTCTGTATAATGCATTATACATGTGTATAATTGGATTGTCAAGTGTGAAAAAGCCAATGATCAGTGGGGACAAAAGATTTTTACTGCAAAGATTCGTTTATATTCCGACATATAAAACAGAAAGCTATGAATGATAATACATTCAAGCTCTCTGTTTTGGGCAGGGAAAGGTCAATAGGAACCTTTTGCAATATTTTCTTTCAGAATTTTAAGAAACTCCTGGGTGCTGTGTGACTGCAGAAGCAGATTTTCCAGAGCCGGATTATTGGTCGCAAGAACAAGGGTGTCGTACAAGGCGCGGATATCATGCTTTCGTTCGTCCGACAGGGCGAGCATCAGGATGATCTGCGCCTGATCTTTTTCGGACCATCGGATTGGTTTTTCCAGGATTCCGATGGCAATCCGGCTTTTATAAGAACAGATAGCCAGCGGATGGGGGAGTGCGATCACGCCGTCCATGGCTGTGGAGATCCTGGACTCCCGTTTCAGCACGCTTTCTTCAAAGGTATCCATGATACAGTTTTCCTTTTTGAGAAGGGTACATAATATATGGACGATCTCCTCTCTGGTTTTTACCTTTGTCCGGATAAAAAGAGAGGGAGAGAACAAATCCGTGATCGTATCAATGGGATGATGGGTCTTTGCAATGACCGCTTTCGTAATATTTTCGATGTCATTTTTGCGCAGCGGGATTTCCACTGTCACAACCGGAGTACCGCCGGAATATTTGATGGGAGTGGCAGAGATGATCAGATCCACATTCTGGCAGTTTGTGTCATTTAATTCATGAGAAGGATAGCGCCCGACGATTTCCAGTGCGCCCCGGAATAACGTGGAGAGCTTGGCGGCCAGAAAGCTGCCTTCTGCATAACTGTTTCCATATACAAGGATCGCTTTTTTGCCGGAGACACAGTGGTCATCAAAATACCGTTCAATGGCGGCTCCTACATGGAGTGCGATATAGCCGATGTCATTTTCACAAAGATCATAGGGTTCTGTCTCAAAGGCCTGGTATACCGAAGTCGTTGTGATCTCGTAGGCGAGAATATAAGTGGTTTTTATGGTTTCCAGCAGCGGGTTTTTCATGTGCTGGTCATAATATTTTGCGTTCAGGATGGACTGCAGATGCTGGCTTAAATCTTTCTGGATGACGGCGTCATTGCGGATGTCAATGCGGTAAAAATCGTAGATGAAATTCAGAATTTTTTGCACTAATTTCCGTGTATAAGCACTGACGTCATTCTGGCTGCTGAAGCTGGTGTTGGAGATGTAATAAGAATAGATATAATTCCGCTCTGCAATCCCCAGGTTTACATGGAAAATCGATTCAATATGCGCAATTAAGGGGTGCAGCAAATCCTTTAACTGCTGGCTTTGGGGCATGGGATAAGCATCCAGTGTCTTTCCCGCCTGTACTCTGGACACAGACAATACAATCTGAAGGATCAGATTTTTTAAATTATAATCGGTAAAATGAAGACTGTAGGCCCGGTTGAAATCAATGACGATTTTTTTGACCGTTTCCAGATGGGCATTCTTCAACAGTGCTTTTTGATCATTGGAAAACTGCAGGGCATATTGCTGGGAGTTTGTAGTGATTAAGTCCATAATGCATTTGCGTTTGTCCAGCTCCTCCCCCATGACCAGATAGCCCAGGTTGGCTTTGTTATGGAGGGTCAGGTTGTGGCTGGCAAGGATATCCCGGATGGACTTCAGATAATTGATGATGGTATTGATGCTCACATATACTTCTTCTGCAAGGTCATCCTGGGACAGATAATGATCGGCATACAGCAGTTTCATGATCAGATGGTGTATCCGGTGATCTGTGGAGTCCAGGAATTTTTCCCTCTTTTTCATGATTTCCTCTAAGTCAGAGAGTGTGGATGCATCGGTGGTGTGCAGATAATATCCTTCTTTTCGCTTCAGCAAAATCTGTACCTGATGCTCCTCAAGCACGCGGTTTATTTCACGGATATCACTTCGCAGTGTGCGTTCGGAAACCTGGAATTGCGCTGCCAGCCGGGAAGGAGTAATATATTCTCTATGATTCAGAAAATATTCAAGTATTTCATTTAAACGGGTGCTTTGAAACATGGCTGATCATACTCCTTTTCCTGTTGATGCGGACTCCTGGTTGCCATTGTGAAACAGTTCTTTTACATAAATTATTATACTAAATGAAAGATGACAGCCGCAATATAAGAGTCTGCCAGTTTAAAATGGAAAGATGTACAAAAAACAGTGGTATTTCTTTTCCGGTTTGTGCGGAATTTCGTTATCTTTAAAAATGTTTCCGGAAAATCTATAATAATATGCAGAAAGCAGCACAAAAACAAAGAACAACGTGGTGAAAATGGATAAAGGAGGAATATACGTTGAGCAAAATGAAAGTAGGAGTGATTGGGGTAGGACAGATGGGTACCTATCATGCACAGATTTATGGAAAGCTTCCGCAGGTGGAGGTGACCGCTTTGTGCGAGTACAATGATGTACGCCGTGAGGAACTGAAGACAGAATTTCCGGGAGCTGTCCTTTATAAGGATTATAAGCAGATGCTGGAAGAAGCCGATGTGGAGGCTGTCAGCATTGTACTTCCGGACAACATGCACCGGGAGGCAGTGGAGATCGCGGTAAAGCAGGGAAAACATATTCTGCTTGAAAAACCTCTGGCAAAAGAACTGGAAGACGGGAAAGCACTGTATGAAATTACCAAAGATTATGATAAAGTATTTACGACTGGTTTTCTTCTTCGGTTTGATCCCCGCTTTGCCATGATCAAGGAACGTCTGGACCAGGGGGAACTGGGTGATATCATTCACTGTTATGTAAGAAGAAACAGTCCCATCATCGGGCCAAGACGCTATATTGGTGCGTCGGACTTAAGCATGCATGTGATGATTCATGACATTGATTATATCAACTGGTGGATGGACTGCCAGCCGGTAAAGGTGTTCGCAAAGAACAGAAGCGTTCTGTTAAAGGAAAACGGAATGAATGATGTGATTTATGCCATCGTGACCTATGAAAACGGCGCCATCGCCTGCCTGGAAGCCTGCTGGACCTTACCGGAAAATTCGCCGACAATCATTGATGATAAGGTGGAGCTGGTGGGAACGAAAGGCGTTGCCTATGTGGATTCCTGTGACCACGGCGTAAAATTTGTAACCTCGAACGGAATTCAGTATCCGGATTCCAGACACTGGTACTATGTAAACGGTCAGGTGTGCGGTGATCTGGCAGAAGAGGTCATGGCTTTTGTGAACAACGTGGCTTCCAATACGAAATCTGTCATTACGCCAAAGCAGTCTTATGACGCCCTTCGGGTGGTGGATGCCATTGAGCGTTCCATCAAAGAAGGGAAAGAAGTGGAACTGTAAGAACAGGAAAAATAGAGGGGGATAAAAAGATGTCAGAACAAATTTCATGGCGCGTGAAGGCGCAGCGCTTCGGCGGAAAATTAAGTGCGATGGTCGTTCCGAATCTGGGGGCATTTATGGGATGGGGAATCCTGACCGCCCTGGGGATCTGGCTTGGCAATGATATGCTCAAAGGTTTTATTGTACCAATCCTGAACTATCTGCTTCCGGTACTGATCGGAGTGGCAGCGGGCAGGATGGTCTATGGAGAGAAAGGCGCCGTGATTGGTGCATTTACCACCATGGGCGTTGTCATCGGAAGCGATACAACCATGCTTCTGGGGGCCATGATCATAGCACCTTTTGCGGCATGGGCGCTGAAGAAGGTAGATGCTTTGGTAGAGCCTCATACACCCATCGGTTTTGAACTGCTGATCGGAAATCTTACAACGGCAGTCACGGGTGTCGTCATTGCAGTGGTCGGATGTGTCTGGCTGGCTCCGGCGATCACCTCCATGTCAAATATCTTTGCAGGCGGCGTTGCGGTACTGGAGGATCACAATCTGCTTCCGCTGACCGCGGTCTTTATCGAGCCGGCAAAAGTCATCTTTTTGAACAATGCCATTGGGCAGGGGATCCTCACGCCTCTTGGAACGACACAGCTGGCTGAGTTCGGTAAGTCGGTGCTGTTCCTTCTGGAATCCAATCCGGGTCCCGGGTTCGGTGTTCTGCTGGCATATTCGATCTTTGGCAGAGGCAGGGCAAAAGCCAATGCGTATGGCGCCACGGTCATTCACCTGATCGGCGGAATCCATGAGATCTATTTTCCGTTCATTCTGATGAACCCGGCCCTTGTGATCGCAACCATCGCAGGAGGAATCACAGGCACATTTCTGTTTTCCTTATTTAAGGTAGGTCTTGTGGGCGTCAGCTCTCCGGGCAGTATCATTACGATTATGATGATGGCGGCAGTGGGCGATCAGCTGAAAATATTGATCGCGATTCTGGCATCGGCGGCTGTTTCTTTTGCCGTTGCGTCTGTGATCGTGAAGAGTACGAAATCGGACGGAGAAGAAGATCAGAGACTGGAAGAGTCCGTAAAACAGATGGAAGCTCTGAAGGGAAAGAAATCACGCATCTCCTCTGTGTTTGATGGTTCGGAGAAGGCAGCAGATTATGGAAAGGTTAAAAAGATCTTGTATGTCTGCGATGCAGGTCTTGGTTCCAGTGCCATGGGTGCTTCGGTCATTGCCAGAAAACTGAAAAAAGCGGGAATTACCGACGTGCCGGTAGAGCATGCGTCTGTGGCGGAACTGCCGAAAGATGCGGATGTGATGGTGACGCACATTTCGCTCAGTGAGCGGGTTCAGGAAAAGCAGCCGGATGTGATGCTCGTTACGATTCAGGATTATCTGAATGCGCCGGAATATGATGAACTGGTAGAACAGATTAAAAAAGCAAGAGGATGAGATGTTAAAAGCAATTGTCATGGATTTTGACGGCGTGATCATAGACACGGAGTCCGAATGGTATTATATTTACAGGGACTGGCTGAAAAAGGACTACGGTTATGATCTGAAGATCGAAGATTATCTGGTCTGTGTGGGAGCCAACAATAAAAAGCTGTTTGCATTTCTGAAAGAAGATCTGGGAGAACATGTGGACGGAGAAGGGATCGAACCGCTGCTTACGGAGGAATATATCAAAAGAACGGCGTCCCTTCCCCCCATGAGGGGGGTGATCCCGCTGATCCGGGAAGCAAAAGAAAAGGGATTGAAGCTGGCAGTTGCAACTTCTGCCACAATCAAAAAACCGCGCTTTCACCTGGAGCGGCTTGGCGTACTGGATGCATTTGATGTGTTTTCCACAGCGGATCTTTGTGAAAATGTAAAGCCTGCCCCGGATTTGTTCTTAAAAGCCGCCGAACTTCTGGGATGTTCTGTGCAGGAGTGTCTGGCGGTGGAAGACTCCGGAAACGGACTGCTGTCAGCCAAAAGAGCCCACATGCCCTGCCTGATCGTTCCCAATCCCATCACGAGATATGATCAATTTCAGGACTATTACCAGATGGCGGACTCTTTAGAAGAGGTGGTGCTGGACGAAATAATCCAGGATTTTCAAAACAGAAACTAAAAATGCTCAAAACAGCCAAAGCCGCCCACTGCCCAGAAGGACTTTCGGACACAGAATGTGGCCGGAAGTGCTTCTAGAAAAAGTGGCAGAGGGTAGGATTTGGCGGAACTTAAAATAGGAGGATGAAGGATGCTGGAAATGGTAGCGGAGGCGGACGTCGAGCTTGGCGTGCAGGCGTCGGACTGGGAAGATGCCATACGCAAATCAGCAAGACATCTGCTGGAAACAGACAAAATAGAAGAGCGGTACATTACCGCCATGATTGATGCGGTGCACCGGGTAGGCCCATATATTGTGCTGGGCAACCATGTTGCGCTGGCTCATGCAAGACCGGAATGCGGGGTGAAAGAGATGTCCATCTGTTTTACCGTGTTGGACCCGCCGGTACCCTTTGGAAGCGAAAAATTTGATCCGGTGGCACTGGTTATCACGCTGGCAGCGGTTGACAGCAACAGCCATCTGGAGTTGATGAGCGAACTTGCTGGTATCCTGATGGCAGAAGAAAATGTGGAAAATCTTGTGGCAAGCAGAACTCCCGCTGAATTTCTGCAAAAGCTTACGCTTATGAAAGAAGACTAAGAGAGATACGTTTGGCAGGCAGAGTACTTTCCGATTCCCAGGCGGAAGTGAGAACTGCAGGCGGTTTTAACCGGATCGATCCCGATACTTGATAAGAGCAGCAATATAGGATAAAATAGAGTCTGTAAATGAGCACAGGCTCTGTTTTTGGTGTAAAAAGTGCAGAAAAAGGGAGATGCTTTTCATGAAGAAAAAACTGCTGGTATGGTTTCTGGTTGGATCGTCTGTTGTGCAGCTTGCGGGCTGCGGGCTTTTGGACCAATTCAAAGGCCCCCGGGCGCAGGATGATTATTACGAATACATCAACGAGGATTTGCTGGAGAATATTGAACTGCAGGCAACCGATGCCCACTGGGACTGGTTTGGAGAGCTGACAGCAATAGCAGCGGAAGAGATGGATGGGATCATCGAAGATCTTGTTTCAGATGATAAAACCTATGAAAGGGGCAGCAGTGAGCAGAAAATCAAGGATCTGTATGCGTGTGTATCTGATATGACAAACCGGGAACAGACCGGGCTTGGCCCTTTGAAGCCTCATATGGACAGCATCCGAAATGCACAGAATATAGAAGAATACGTAGACGCACTTGCGAAGCTGAGCGGAGAATTTGGCTTCAGCAGTATTGTGGGCGGCTATAACATCATGCAGGATAAAACCGATTCCAGCCGTTATGCGGTCTATATGATGTATGCGGATACGTTGATTGGCAAGGAATACATGGAAGGAGAGGACACCCAGGAGTATGTGACCATGTATTTTGACTATGTAAAAGCCATGCTGGTGGAATTTGGTATGTCAGAGGAGGAGGCACAGCAGTCTGCAGATTCTATAGAAGTGCTTCTGCGTGACATTTGTGCCTCCACCCTGAACACTGAACAGCTGTATGACCCGTCGATAACCTACAATGCCTATACGGCGGAGGAGCTTCAGCAGCTTTACACGAACGTGAATGTGGATCAGATGCTCAAAACACTCAGGATCGACGGGCAGGATCGGTACATTGTGATGGATGTGGGGCAGGCAGAGAAGATCAATTCCCTCCTGGTGGAGGAGAATCTGGAGGCTTTGAAGGACTATTCCACCTTTGTCATGCTGAACGATGCGGCGGAGTATGGCAACGAGGCATTTTTCAGACTTCATGAGAAGATGGAGCACGCGCTGTACGGCATCACGGAAAGCTGGGGGGATAAGAAAAACTGGATGCAGCTGACCCAGGAGCTGCTCCCCTGGGATTTTGGCATGATGTATGTGGAGGAGCATTTTTCGGAAGAAGACAAAGAAGATGTGGAAAGGATGATTGCCCGGATTCTTGAGGAGTACGAGACGGTGCTCTGGAAACAGGAGTGGATGAGCGAGGCGACCCGGGAGAAGGCAGTCTGCAAACTTGAGATGATGCAGGTGAAAATCGGGTATCCGGAGCAATGGCCCGAGGCAAAAGATATGATGCAGGTTACGCCGGTGTCGGAGGGCGGAAGCCTTATGTCCAACCTGCTGGCCAGCATGAAAGTATCTGTGGAATACAGTCTGCAGCAGCTTGGCGGCAGCGTGGACCGAACAGACTGGGATATCACGCCTCAGACAGTGAACGCCTACTATGATCCCATGAACAATGAGATTGTATTTCCGGCGGCGATTCTGCAGGCGCCGTTTTACGATCATGAGAACAGCGAGGGCGCCAACCTGGGCGGCATCGGTTATATCATCGCCCATGAAGTCAGCCATGCCTTTGATTCCAGCGGAGCGTTGTATGACGAATACGGCAACTACAACGTGTGGTGGACGCAGGAAGAAATGGAAGAATACAAAAGGCTTTCTCAGTCCATCATCGATTATTATAATCAGTATGAGATCATGGGCGTTATGGTAAACGGGGAACGGACGCTTGGGGAAAATATCGCGGATCTGGGTGCCATAACCTGCATTGTCTCCATCATAGGGGATGACAAAGAGGCGCTGACGGATATGTTCGGCCAGATGACCTACAACTGGGCCAGTCAGGATACCGCCGAGTATATGCTGTATCTGCTCAGCACAGATACCCATTCACCCAACAAAGTGCGGGTGAATGCCGTTTTGAGTTCATGCGATGAATTTTATGAGGTGTACAAAGTAAAGGAAAAGGACGGCATGTATGTGGCGCCGGAAGACAGAGTGGGGATCTGGAGATAAAAGAGCATCAAAACAGTTCGCTCTGAATCGCACAGATCTGCTCTAAGGCAACCGTCGTTCCGTCCGCAAAGAGGATCCGGCGGTTGTCATCGTCCAGCTTTTTTACCTGGCCCTGGACGGTGAGATAAGAACCGCCGCTCTTTTTGTCATCCGGCTGAAAAAAGGTGATTTCGACCGATGGTCGAAAAGAGAGGTGTTCCCGCAGCAATTGGAGCTGCTCGTCAAGCTGCGCCTTTTGATCTTCCAAAAGTTCTGTAAAGGTGTCCGTCAGACGTTCTGTCTCGCGGATGGCTTCTCCATGTCCGGTGAGGGCGGCGAAGGGGGAGAACTGGGCGGCCCGGTTCCAGGCCGACATCCGGGGATGCTTTTTGGAGGTCGGGTGGGGCAGATGGATGATATCATCGTATTTATGCGAATTTTCGTTCATGCTTTGTGTCCTCCGATCTGGCGGTTGCGTTCTCTGGCCGTGGAGCCTTCCTGCAGGCTGCTGCCTTTTAAAATAGCATTTTTTCCATATTTCTTTTTTACCGACAACAGGGCTTCCTGGAGTTTCCTCTCCCGGGCGAGCTGTTGTTCTTCCTGTTTCTTTTCTTGTTCCAGTGCAGCATAATCCGTAAATAAATCCAGCTGTTCAAAGGTTTCCCTCTTCTGGCATTTGGCCTCATCCATCAGGCGGCAGGCCGCTATGGTCACCCGGCGGATCAGAAGCTTTGGATGCACGATGCGGTCATACAGGTCAAGGACCGCGCCGGTGATGATTCTGGAGGAAGAAGTCTGCCGGTCCAGATGGACGGTTCCGTGGGCGTATTTGGGCACTTTTCTGCCGTAGCGGTCAGTGGTCACCTCTCCTTTGTAGGCGGTTCGGATCGAAGGATCGCTCAGGTTATCAATATCATAACCGACGGTGAGCACCATCTGATCGGTAACCAGCCTTTTATCCACCAGTTTCAGCGCAAGCAGGTCAGTCATCTCCTGAACGATCAGCCGTCCTTTTTCAAAAGAATAAGGATACTTCAGCACCTGACCGGAACTGATGCTGTTGGTTTCCGGTTTGTAGGCTTTGATCAGATCCATGGTGGTCGGTTCAAAGCCCCAGGCGTGGTCGATCAGAAGTTCTGCGTTGACACCGAACATCTGATAAAGCAGATCTTCGTTATAATAATCGTTTTCGCCGCCCAGGGAACATCGGGCGATATCACCCATGGTAAAAAGTCCGGCGGCTTCCAGTTTTTTCTGATAACCATGTCCCACTCGCCAGAAATCCGTAAGGGGCCGGTGATCCCACAAAAGCCGGCGGTAACTTTTTTCATCCAGCTGTGCAATGCAGAAACCGTTTTCATCAGGTGTCACGTGTTTGGCGACGATATCCATGGCCACCTTGCAAAGATACAGATTGGTGCCGATTCCTGCGGCGGCGGTGATGCCGGTGCCAGAAAGGATATCCTGTATGATTTTGGCGGTCAGCTCCCGGGGCGTCATCCGGTATGTGGAAAGATAATGGGTCACATCCATGAATACTTCATCTATGGAATAGACATGGATATCCTCCGGTGCTACGTATTTTAAATAAATTTTGTAGATGCGCGTGCTGTATTCCATATAAAAGGCCATTCTGGGAGGTGCGGTGACGTAGGACAGTTCCAGTTCCGGATGGGCAGCCAGCGTTGGAGCGTCAAAGGAGGAGCCGGCGAACCGGCCTCCTGGTATCTGCTGCCTGCGTTCCTGGTTTATTTTCTTTACTTTCTCAACCACTTCAAAGAGCCGGGCTCTGCCGGGAATGCCGTATGCTTTCAGAGAGGGGGATACGGCAAGACAGATGGTTTTTTCGGTTCTTCCGGCGTCTGCCACCACCAGATGGGTGGTCAGAGGATTGAAGCTTCGCTCGATACACTCTACGGAGGCATAAAAAGATTTTAAGTCGATGGCGATATAACAGTGCGATGCTTCTTTCATACAGATTCTCCTTTCTTCCGATGCAGATGGAAAGCCCTGCAGGGCAGGGGGGACACTCAGGACTTGTGTCCAGAGAATATTATAACAGAAAACAGCCAGGCTGAAAATAACCCGGATGATTCCAAATGCTGTGAATGTTTTCAAATGTTGTCTTTTAAATCCATGCCGCGCCAAATTTTGGTGTGTGAAAAGCAGTTTTGTGACACATAATAGTAAGAAAACAATCTCTGAAAAAGGAGGCGCACATGAAAGCAATACAGTTACGAGACGGATTTTACTGGACCGGAATTATGGACACAAAACTTCGGGTGTTCGACATCATTATGCACACGGAATTTGGAACCACCTACAACTCCTACGTGCTGAAAGCGGGGGACCAGACAATTCTGTTTGAAACAGCAAAGGAAAAATTTTTTGAAGAATACTTGCAGCGGTTAAAAGAAGTGGCGGACGTGACCGCCATTGATTATCTGGTGGTGGATCACACGGAACCGGACCACGCCGGAAGTGTAGAACGGCTTCTGGACTTCAGTCCACAGATGAAGATTCTGGCAACCTCCTGTGCGCTGGGATTTCTGGGTGAAATTGTAAACCGGGATTTTACCGGACTTCCAGTGAGGGATAACCAGGAGCTGAAGATCGGAAACCGGACCCTTCGTTTTTTGATTGTGCCCAATCTGCACTGGCCGGATACCATGTATACGTTTATTGAGGAAGAGCAGATTTTACTTACCTGTGATTCTTTCGGGGCACATTATTGTCTGCCGGAGGTGGTGTCGGATGCCATCAGCCAGGAGGAGGATTATCAGAAGGCTTTGAAGTACTATTATGACAACATCATCGGTCCTTTTAGGTCAAGCATGCAAAAAGCCCTTGACCGGGTGGAGTCTATGGATATCACCATGATCTGCACCGGACACGGCCCGGTTCTGGTCGGAGAGAGAATCCGGCAGGTGCTGGCAAAGTACAGGGAATGGTCGGCGACCAAAAATCCAAATTCCAGGAAGACCGTAATCCTTGCATACGTCAGTGCCTATGGCTACACCGGCAGGCTGGCGGAAAAGATCAAAGAAGGGATCGAAGACAGCAAAGATCTGGATGTCCGGCTGTATGATCTGGTGGAGGCAGACGCGGCCAAAGTAGCCGAAGAGCTTTTGTACGCGGACGGATTTCTTCTGGGATCCCCCACGATCCTGGGAGAAGCCTTAAGGCCGGTGTGGGATCTGACGCTTTCCATGTTCCCGGTTACCCATGGCGGAAAATACGCCGGGGCTTTTGGAAGCTATGGCTGGAGCGGGGAAGGAGTGCCCCATCTGACAGAGCGGCTAAAGCAGCTGAATTTAAAGGTGATGGAAGGGTATCAGGTGCGTTTTCGGCCCAATGAGGCAGAGCTTGTGGGCGCTTATGAATATGGTTATCGTTTTGGGTGCATGGTGCAGGAAAAGGAGACTTCAGCTCCTGAAAAAAGCGGAAGGAAAAAGCTGGTAAAATGTTTGGTCTGCGGAGAGATCTTTGACGCCTCTCTTACTGTTTGCCCGGTCTGCGGGGTGGGAAAAGAGCATTTCATTCCGGTGGAAGAAGAGGAGACGGGGTACCGCAAAGATACCAGCCGCCGTTACGTGATTCTTGGAAACGGCGCGGCCGGTTTTTATGCGGCCCAGGAGATCCGAAAAAGGGACCATACAGGGGAAATTGTGATGATTTCCAATGAACCCTGCCTGTCTTACAACCGTCCCATGCTGACAAAGGCCATCGTGTCCGGGCTCACGGCAGAACAGATTGCCATTGCGGATGAGAGCTGGTATCAGGAGCGAAGGATTCAGCTGATGCTTGGGCAGGAGGTGATCCGGATTGACGCAAAGCAAAAAGAAATCGAACTGTCCAAAGGAAAACGCATAAGTTATGACCGCCTGATCTATGCCCTTGGATGCGAATGCTTTATCCCGCCCATTCCCGGAAGCACTCTTCCGGAAGTGATCGCCATCCGAAGGCTGTCGGATGTGAAACGTCTGGAAAAACTGATGAAAGGCGCCGGACATGCGGTGGTGATCGGAGGCGGCGTGCTTGGGCTGGAGGCAGCCTGGGAGATGAAAAAGGCAGGCCTTTTGGTCACCGTTTTGGAGGCGGCTTCGGTGCTGATGGGAAGACAGCTGGACGAAGGGGCCGGGGCGTGGCTTAGAAAAGCAGCTGCAGGATGCGAAATCGAGATCCGGACCGGGGTTACGATTGTCTCCATTGACGGGGATGAGAAAGTGACCGGGGTGACCCTGGAAGGTGAAGAACAGATTTTGGCGGATCTGGTCATTATCTCTGCCGGAGTGCGTTCCTGCACGGATCTGGCCCTTCAGGCAGGCCTGGAAGTCAAAAAAAGCGTGGTGGTGAATGAACAGATGAAGACAAGTCTTCCGGATATCTATGCCTGCGGCGACTGTACAGAATATCAGGGGATGAATTACGGTGTGTGGTCTCAGGCAGCAGAACAGGGAAAGATTGCGGGCGCCAATGCGGCCGGGGAAGAAAAAGCATATAGGCCCGTACAGCCGGCTCTTACCTTCCACGGGATGAACACCGCCCTGTATGCGGCCGGGGACAACGGAAAAAATTCCAGACTTTTATACAAGACGCTGGAATATCAGGATATGGGAAAAGGGCAGTATAAAAAATGCTATTTTCTGAATGACCGCCTTTGCGGGGTTATTCTTCTGGGCGATTTAAAAGAGATGGGAAGGCTGTCTGGACTGCTGGAACGTCACGCTTCTTATGAAGAGGTGGGGGGAGTACCAGTTTAGCAGAAAAAAGGCTTGCGGAAATGGTGATTTCATAATAAAATAATAGCACTCTCACAGGGATCCGCGCGGGGTTTTTTTGGCCCCGCGCAAAAGACAGAATGGCAGGAGGAAAGGGACGAATGAACAAAAGATGTGTGAGGCTGCTGGCAGGGCTTCTGGCGGCAGTGTTTTTTTTCCCGTCTGGGGGTCAGGCGGCGCACGCGGCAGGGATTGGCGGTGCGGTGTACGCTTCGGTGACGGAGCCGGAAGTAGAAGACGGCAAACCAGAAGACCCGAAGGATTCAAAGACAGAGGAAGATGAGCTTCTGGACTCAGACAATCCGGAAGTGGAGGAGAAAGAAGAGGACCTGGAAGATCCCAAGGATCCAAAGCCGGCAGAGGAGGACTCAAAGCCGCAGGATTTGGAGGATCCGGATGAAGCGGACCTGGAAGATCCAAAGACAGCATCCGATACAGAGCCAGGTACAGAGGAAAAGCCGGATGAGGCAGCCCCTTATTCGGAAGAAAGACCAGATGAAGAAGAGCCTTTGGCGAAAGAAAAGGTTTACATAAAAGGATCTGTGGAGGTACAGATTACAGCCGGAGTTCCGGTGCACACGGATCAGGAATTTACGGTCACCCTGGGAGGAGCGGGGACAAAAAAGGCGGTGCTGGCTGCCTCAAAGGAAGAAGAACGGATTCCTTCCCGGACATCGGTTGCTTTTTCGGATCTGGAAGCGGGAAGCTATGAGCTGACGGTATCCACAAAAGGGTATGCCACCTACACCCAGACGCTGGAAGTGGACGGGCTTTCATACCGGGTTCAGCTCTATACCGGACAGGCGAAGGTAGGTACCGACAGCGCCCATCCCGGACTTATGGCGAAAGGCGATGCGAACGGAGACGGAAAGCTGGATGAGCGGGATGTGGATGCCCTTGTGGATGCCATAGAGTCCGGAAAGTATGAGGAACATCTGGACCTGTACGGAGACGGAGTCGTGGATCTTCTGGATCTGAATTATCTCTCCGGTGTATTGAATCAGCAGATCAAAGCGACTTTGGAGCGCTTTGTCCCGCTTGCAGCGGCAGATTTGACGGTGACAAAGGGCAGTATTCAGTCCGGAAGCCCGGAAGAACTTCAGGAGGGGACAAAAGGGCTTGTGATTGCATCCTCCGGCGGGGTGATTTCAGAAACGAACCCTGCAGAAATTGCTTTTGATTTTTCAAAATATACAGAAGCGCCCAAGATGGAGCAGATTGTGTTGGACGCACCGGAAGATAAGAACCGTGTAGTGACTGCCGGCAGCGTGGTGGTGGTGACAGAAGAGGATCAGCCTCTGATGGGAGAGTTTCAGTTCGGGTCTTTGATGAGTCCGGTTGCTGCAAGGCAGAGCGGGCAGCTTTCGGTTACGCAGAAAGAGGATGGCTCCATATATATTGACCTTGGAGGACAGATCGCAGTCAAGAAGATTGTTTTCACGATCAAAAAAGCTTCGGATGCGGGAAGTTTGGCGGAGATCTCCAAAGTGGAGTTTGTCAACGATATGGCGGGCAGGATTCCGGAACCGGATCTGGATATCCCTTCCAATGTAACAGCAGAGCCGGGGAACAAATCTTTTACGGTGAGCTGGAAAAAGCAGAACAATGTGACGGCTTATGAGGTTTTTGTCACCAGTGAAGGAAAGACCGAGAGCCGCAGAACCGTGTCCGAATCTCTGACCATTCAGCAGTTTCAGAATAAGGAGATGGTAAACAATACGCCCTATGAGGTGAAAGTGCGCTCGCTGAACGGGGAATGGAAGAGCAAAGATTCAGAATCGGTGACCGTCATTCCCAAGCCGGACGGCAAGCCGCCGGCGCCGGATCGGGTCAAAGTCACCGGCGGTTACCGCTGTGTGGATGTGCGCTGGAGCCGGATGAAAGATACGGACAGCTTCAATCTGTTCTACAAGGAGGAAGGAGCTTCTTCCTATGAAAAGATTACCGGGATTGAGGGAACCTTTTATCAGATTGATGGCCTGAAGGATGATACCGAATATGAAGTGTACCTGACCGGAACCAACGAGCTTGGAGAGGGGCCGGCTTCCCTCAAGGCATCAGACCGGACCATCAGCGGACTGGTAGCCGCCAAGCTTCCGGCTTACAACCTGATCAATACGTCGGAAGGAGTCGGCAAGCTCAGTGCACATATCGTCTCTGCCACTTTCGGCGGGGGTAACGCCAATATGGTGGACAGCCCGCTGGATTCAGAGGAGAACAGCGCTCTGGGACTCTTTGACAACAGCTATAATTCTTATATAAACCGAAACGACTGGGATTTTGGCGGCGCCTATCCGGATGGAAATAAAGGGGTGACCGCTCAGCTGGATGCGGTCTACGAGATTGGCATGATCACGCTGGCCCAGCCCATGGATGTGGGAAATTATACGTATGTCAACATACAGTACTGGGATGAGAATGGGCAGAGAAAGACGGCTCAGAATGTGTCCATCTCACAGCGGACCAGTGACAACCGCAAATACTATCTGATCAAGCTGAAAGATCCGATCAAGACCTCCAAGATTAAGGTGGCTGTGGGACAGTATTCCGGCAAACAGAAGGTGACCATTGCGGAGATTCGGTTCCACCAGTATGACAGCCTGGAGAATGATATTCTGGGACTTTATGCGGATGATCTTTTTATTACCCTGAAGGACGGGGTGACAGAAGAGACCATCCAGGAGCTGGAAACCCGTCTTGAGACGCCGGACCCGGTCTGCAAAGAACTGCATCCGGACTACACGGCTCTGAAAAAAGAGCTGGAGACTGCAAAGACACTTCTGCGCACGGAAGGTCTGGGAGGGGTCATTCCGGTTGATGCAGGAATCACTGCAAGCAAAAATGCAAAAATCCGTCTGGGAGGCGTGACGACGATCCAGCCGCTGGGTGTGACAGCAGCAGCGGGAGAGAAGATTGTGGTCTACGTGGGGAATCCCGGGATGAAGACCGGAAGCAGGACAGAACTTTCTCTGGTATATACTCAGCAGCATGCAGAATCTGACGGACTGTCTCAGTCTGTGGATTTGAAGATCGGAAGGAATGAACTGACCGTACCGTCCCTTTTGTCAACCAAGGTGGAGAAAGGCGGGGCACTTTACGTGCAGTATAAAGGAAATAATCCGGACGATCAGTATGCGGTGCGGGTCAGCGGCGGCAGTACCTTCCCGATCTTAAATGTCTATCGGGTTTCTGAAGAAGAGCGTTCCAGAAGGGTCCGGGAATACATAAAAGAACTGAAAGCCTATGTGGGTGATCTTTCTTCTGCTCACGGAAACCTTCATGCAGGCAGCGACAATGCAAGCGTGAAGTACGATTATGAGCAGACCACCTGTATTCTGAATATGACCGATATTGTGACAGATTATATGATGTTCTCCGTCCCGGCAAGCCAGGTGCTGAGCGGAATTGGCAGCAGCGGTCAGGAAGAAACGCTTCTGAACAGTTTAGAGGCCATGGACCGGATGATGCTTTTGTTCTATCAGCACAAGGGTCTGACCGATTCGTTTGCGGAAGGAACTTCCAGTACTGTGATCGAACAGAATCATATTCCTTATGGATATCTGAACATCCGTTATATGAAGATGTTTGCCGGAGCATTTATGTATGCTGCCGGGAATCACATCGGGATCGAATGGGGTTCCGTTCCGGGGCTGATGAACTGTGTGCCGGTGACTTCTGACGCAGCCGGCCGGTATCAGAGCGGCAGATATTTCGGCTGGGGCATCGCCCATGAGATCGGCCATCAGATCAACCAGTCAGCTTATGCGCATGCAGAGGTGACCAACAATTATTTCTCTGTGCTGGCACAGGCGAAAGACCGAAACGATACGGTCCGCTTCCAGTATGACAAGGTGTATGACAAAGTGACTTCCGGTGCGGTCGGATATGCGGACAACGTGTTTACCCAGCTTGGCATGTACTGGCAGCTTCATCTTGCCTATGACAGAAATTACAACTTTAAGATGTATGATAACTATCAGGAGATGACAAAGAACCTGTTCTTTGCAAGAGTGGACAGCTACGCGCGCAATCCCTCCTCGGCTCCGGGGAATCTTCAGATTCCGGGCGAGCGGGATCAGGCTCTGATGCGGCTTGCCAGTGCGGCGGCCGGCCGGGATCTTACGGATTTCTTCACCAGATGGGGAATGCGCCCGGACAGCGGAACCAAAGCCTATATGGAGCAGTTCCCGAAAGAAGAACGGGCCATCTACTATGTGGATGACGACGCAAGAGTCTATGAGATGGAACACGGAGCGCAGGGCGGCTTCGGCGGAAAAGATGTGGTGACTTCCGTACAGGTACAGCAAAGTGCCGGCGGAGATATGACCATTCAGATCGCTTCCTCTGCTCCCGAAGAGCAGATTCAGGGTTATGAGATCACCCGTGTCTTCCGGGAATGGGGAGAAGAGCGCCGGGAGGTGGCCGGATTCACCAGAACCGGTACCTTTACAGATCCGGTTTCCTTTGGGGCGAATCATGTGATCGCCTATGAAGTCACAGCCATTGACCGGTGGATGAACAGATCGAATATATGTTCTTCCAGGGCGCAGAAGATCGAAGGAAGCGGCCGTCTGGACAAAAAAGGCTGGACGGTTGAGACCAACCTGACCTCTGCGGCTGATCAGGAGCAGGATGCGGATGAGAACGGACCCTGCGAGCCGGCGAAGACTCCGGCGATTCAGCTGGTGATCGACGGGAAGACGGATCAGATTTACACAGGAAGCGCATCCGAAGACGCTTATGTGATCCTGCAGCTGAATCAGATGCAGGAAGTGGCAGCTTTTGGCTATCAGTGTCCTGGCAGCAGATCTGCGATCACCAGATACCAGATCGAGGTCAGCACGGACGGCGAGAATTACCAGATGGTACAGGAAGGTACCTTTAAGCTGACAGACGGCAGTGCAAAAGTATACTTTATGAAGGACGGAAAGAATGCGGCCTGTGACGCGGCCTGGGTGAAACTGACGGCCGTGGGACAAAAGAGCATCCAGGCTGCCGAGTTTGACCTCTACGGGCCTTCCGGAGACAATGTGGAGATCTCAGAGAAAGGAATCGGTATCCTGTCTGAGGCATATGCCTATGACAAGAATAATCCGAAGAACACCATTCCGAAAGGTTCCATTGTCTTCCATGGCAACTATGAAGGAAACCCGGCCTACAATGTGGTGGTACTCTACGATGAGAATGGAAAGATCGTGGGAGGAACCGACGAAGAAGGAACCTTGACGGCCCATCAGATCATTCTGGCAGATCCTCTGACCGAGGAGGACGCTATGCTGGGCAAGGTGTCCAATGGTACGTGGCTCTACTGGTTTGAACCAACAGACGGCGTGCATGCGTCCGAACTTCCAAAGCAGGTGAGAGCAGAGCTGTATCGGGTAGACGATGCCCAGACGAATGAAGGACAGAGAATGGTCAGCGACACCTTGTTCGTGACGCTGCCAAAAACCCTTCCTGATCTCACTTTGGGCAATGGAGGCTGATGGGAACATGGGTGAAGGTGAAAGAAACAAGAAAACGAGGCAGGTATGGAGAGGGGCGCTGCTCAGCGCCTGCCTGCTCGCCTGCGGACTTTCGGTGAATGCCTTTGTGCCGGAGTCTGTGTCCTTAAAAGGCGAAGGAAATAAAGTAGATGTACAGATGAGCCCGGTGGAAAAAGACACGGTGTCTTTGCAGCTTAGCATGGAGGTGCAGGTGACGAAAGGGGCATCTGCGGCCAGCGTGTCCTTTGAATTTGACCAGGGACTTGCCGGCAGCGTCAAAGAGTACCGGTATCAGGAAGAAACCGGGGTTTTGACAATTTATGTCTCCGGAGACGGAACCAAAAGTTTTCCGGAAGGAGAGGATTTCCGGCTTGGCAACGTGGTTCTGAATTCTGAGAGCGGAGAGGCAACAGAGGCAACGGTCCGGGTAAAGACCGACAGTCTGCGGATTGTCAACCGGGGATATGACATGCAGGTAAGAAAAGAGATCTACGCACCGGGAGAAGAAAAGGCAGTGGCTGGCAGCGACCAAAAGCAGCCGGAGCCTGAGAACCCGGATTCTGAACCGGATGTTGTGCCAAAACCAGAAGATCCGCCGGGAGAGGATGAATCACAGGATAAGACGGAGGGCGGCGGCAAAAAGCCTGGTACCCATACTTCCTCAGGGGACTCTTCTGATGCCCCGGCGTCCGAAAGTGTTGTCATTCCGGAGCGGGAGAGCCGTCCAAACGTGGGGATCAAGATCGGTGCAGGTCAGAAAAAGCCTGGTACACAGAATCCGTCAGATCCGCTGATTCCAAAACCAGAAGATGTGCCAAAAGAGCAGGAGACCGAAAAAGTAGAGCAGCCAGACGACCTTCCGGATACGGAAGACACAGAAGTGCCGGAGGAGATCCAGGAGAAAGATGAAGAAGAAGAAAAAGTGGAAGACCTGACTTTCTGGGGAATCGTGGCGGCTCTTGGAGCGGGAGCTTTCGTGATTCTTCTGATGATTCTGGAATTTCGCCGGCAGGAGGAAAAAAGGAAAATAAAGAAGAAAAAAGTAAAAAAATAACAATAAAAACGAAATAAAATGTCATAATTTAGTAATATATATGATGCCTTTTGGATGCAAGGGGACTCTATAATAAAGAACATAAGAAATACGAGAGACAAAGAAGGTATCGGTACATGGTTTTCAGCAGTTTTGCATTTCTGTTCTGTTTTCTTCCGGCATTTTTGCTGGTCTATTTGCTGGTTCCGGGCCTTTGGAAAAACGGGGTGCTTTTTGCCGCCAGTCTGGTTTTTTACTATTATGGAGTCCGGGAGCATCCATTTTATGTACTGCTGATGCTTTTGTCCATTCTGGTAAATTATGGGGCGGCCCGGTGCATGGTCCGCTGCAGAAGAAAGAAAGGGAGAAATCTTTGTCTTGCTGCCGGAATGGGCTGGAACATCGGCTGTCTTTTCGTGTTTAAATATCTGGATTTTGTAAGCAGGAACGTGAATCTGCTTCTGGAACAGACAGGGACAGCAGCCAGATTGCCCTATGTGCATCTGGTTCTTCCCATCGGAATCAGTTTTTATACCTTCCAGATCAGTTCTTATCTGATCGATGTGTACCGAAAAGAGGTGAAGGCGGAACCGTCCCTTTTAACTCTTGGAACATATCTTTGTATGTTTCCCCAGCTGATTGCGGGGCCGATTGTGACTTACAGCCAGGTACAGCGCCAGATGCGGGAGCGGGAGCATTCTTTTTGGAATCTGGAAGAAGGACTTCGGGAATTTACCATCGGCCTGACCCTGAAGGTGCTGATTGCCAACCGGGTGGGCAGTCTGTGGACCTGGACTGGTTCCATCGGATATGAAAGCATCTCTTGTCCCATGGCCTGGCTTGGGATTGCCGCTTATACCTTTCAGATTTATTTTGACTTTTACGGATATTCTCTGATGGCGAAAGGTCTTGGCACAATGATGGGGTTTGACTTCCCGGATAATTTTCACAATCCATATCTGTCCCGCTCCATGACGGAGTTTTGGCGGCGGTGGCATATGACTTTGGGAGGGTGGTTCCGGGAGTATGTCTATATTCCTCTGGGAGGCAACCGAAGCCATCCGTACCGGAATCTGTTTTTGGTATGGATGCTGACAGGACTTTGGCATGGAGCAAGCTGGAACTTTGTGCTGTGGGGATTTTCGCTCTTTTTGCTGCTCCTTTTGGAAAAGCGGGGACTGAAAAAGATACTGGACCGGCTTCCGGTACTGGGCCATCTGTACATGCTGCTTGTCATACCTTTGTCCTGGCTGATGTTTGCGGTGAATGATTTCTCCCAGTTTCGCATTTATCTGACGCGGCTGTTTCCGTTCCTGGGACAGACGACAGGGGCCGTATATCATGGTGATTTTATAAAATACGGGAGTGCCTGCATCTGGCCAATGGCTGCAGCACTTTTGTGCTGCACCGGACTGCCAAGGATGCTGTACGAAAAGAAAAAATACAGCGCGCCGGTGACCTTTGGACTGGTTTTGCTGTTCTGGGCCTGTGCTTACTGTATGTATCTTGGACTGGACGATCCGTTTTTATATTACCAGTTTTAGCGCGTGTATGGACCTGAAGCGGTTCACAAAAGAAGAAAAGGCAGATGATGACATTGTTAAAAAGAAAAAAGAGAAATACGAAAAGACATTCCTTCACCTTGTCTTTAGCGGTTAGTCTGCTAATGGTGAGCTGTGCCTGGCATCTGGGCATCCTTCAGAAAGGGGATCACGGCATTGCGCTGTATTTTCCGGACTCCATCGATGAGGTGCAGGCCGTGTCCGATCATGGAGAACAAGAAGAACTGCAGGAAGAAGTTTCCGTACTTCCGGAATCAGAGGAACTGCAGGATGATGTGACTGCCGTTTCGGATGCGGAAGTTTTGCCGGAAGAACCGATAGAAGAACCGGAGCCGGAAGAGCCGGCTGAGTATGAGGCGGACCTTTCCTACTTTGATGATGCGCTTTTCATCGGAGACTCGCGCACCGTGGGACTTCGGGAATACGGGGATCTGGGCGGTGCGGAAGTGGTGGCAGACGCGGGAATGAACGTCTATAAGATCTATGAAAAAGAATTTGTAACCGTCAGCGGAGAAAAGAAGCGGTTGGAAACGATCCTGACCGAACGGCAGTTCCAAAAGATTTATCTGATGCTGGGCATCAATGAACTTGGGTATGATTTTGACCGGACCGTGTCCAGATATGAAGAGCTTCTGGCAAAGCTTCGGGAATGGCAGCCCCAGGCAAAGATTTTTCTGGAGGCCAATCTCCACATTACGGGGGAGAAGTCCCAGGCGTCACCGATCTATACCAATGAGAATATTGACCGCTTCAATCAGGCAGTGTCCCGGATGGCAGACGGGCGCGAGATCTTTTATCTGGACGTAAATGAACTTTTTGATGATGAAGAAGGAAATCTGTCAAAAGCGTACACGACGGATAGCACTCATGTGCTGGGAAAATATTATGCAGACTGGGTGACGTGGATTTTAAATCATGCAAGATAACAGCTGTAAAAAAGCAGAAGGCATCCTCCCGCGGGACGGCGCCTTCTGCTTTTTATTACCAGTCACATCTGTGCTGATGTTAACTAAGCGTTTCTTTTTTTGTTATCTACCGGAAGCTTTTTACCCAGCTGATCAAGGAGTCATGATAGATGTTGTCCCGGACGTCTTTTCGCATCTGGTCGGTGACTGGTCCGTTTTTCTCCATGATGGCAAGGATCGCCTCCTGAAGTCCGGCAATCCGGCCTCTTTCAAAGGCGTCCTGATCTGCCCCGGAGGCAGCCTGGGGCGCTGCGGACACTGCAGGTGCCAAAACTGCTGCTTCCGGCTGCGCTGCGGGCACCGGATTTGAATTAGCTGCATGTGCGACCTCTGTCTGTGCGCCGGGCACCGGATTTGAATTAGCTGTATGTGCGACCTCTGTCTGTGCGCCGGGCACCGGATTTGGAATAGCCGCATGTAAGCCTTCTGTCGATGCGCCAGGTGTCAATTTTTGATCTGTTCCATGTGAACCTTCTATCTGTGTACCAGGTGCCGGATTCAGATTGGCCGCATGTGAGCCTTCCTCCTGTGTGCCAGGAAACGGATTTGAATCAGCTGCATGTGCGACCTCTGTCTGTGCGCCAGATGTCAGATTCGAATCATCTGCATGTGAGCCTTCCGTCTGTGCTCCAGTCACCGGATCTGCTGCTTTGGCAGGCGCCGGCGTATCGGTGGTTGTTTTTGACGGGATCGGTTCCGGGCATACGGATGCGGGCGTTTCTTCTTTCTGCCCTTCTGCCAGAGGTACCCAGATATCACCGGAGTTGGCTTTCACATTGACCACCAGCCGTCCGCCTTCTACGAACACTTTTTCTCCGGACAAGGTCCCAAGATAGGTGCCGTCACCTGCAGGAAGCGTCATGACGTAGTCGCTGTCGTCGTTGTTGACGGTGACGAATACGGTGGTCTGGTCCTTGGTTCTTGAAAATGCATACTGACGGTTTGTCAGAAGAATTTCTTTATAATCCCCGTAGGACAGGGCAAAATGCTGCTGGCGGATTCTGCCCAGGGCCTTGATCAGGCGGCTGCAGTCATTCTCCCTGCAGTCTGAAAGGCTGAGGGCAGGCCGCAGGGAATCGTCTGAAAAGCGTTCCTTTCTTCCCTCGATCCCGAATTCAGAGCCATAGTACACAGACGGGACGCCGGGCAGTGTGTAAAGCAGAATATGAACAGGGGTAAAATGCGCTTTTTTATTCAGCTTCGTATAGATCCGCTCCACATCATGGTTGTCCACAAAATTATAGAGTCTCAGGCCGTCCACCCGGCAGCCCCCCATCTCATAAAGCCGTTTGACCGTGTGAGCGATCTCAAAATAATTGTGATCGTTGTGACCGGAGTAGAGCGCCTTGTGCAGGGTGTAGTTGGTGACGCAGTGAAGGGTGCCTTCGTTTACCCAGCGGGTGTAATCGCCGTGGATCACTTCGCCCATAAGCCAGAAGTCCGGCTTCACCTCGTTGGCCGTCTGCCGGAGTGCTTTCATGTAATTAAAATCCAGCACGTCTGCTGCGTCCAGCCGGATGCCGTCGATGTCAAATTCCCGGACCCAGAAACGGATGACATCGCAGATATAGTCTTTGACTGCCGGGTTTTGCTGGTTTAATTTCACCAAAAGATTGTGTCCGCCCCAGTTTTCATAGGAGAAGCCGTCATTATACTCGTTGTTTCCCCAGAAGTTTACATTGCAGTACCAGTCTTTATAGGCAGACTGTTCCCGGTGCTGTTTGATATCCTGAAAGGCAAAAAAATCTCGTCCTGTATGATTGAATACGCCGTCTAAGACCACCCGGATTCCCTGCCGGTGGCATTCGGCCACGAAAGCGGCCAGATCTTCATTGGTACCCAGCCGGCTGTCCAGCTTTTTGTAGTCTGTGGTCTCATAGCCGTGGCCCACAGATTCGAAGAGAGGACCGATATAGAGCGCATTGAAGCCCAGTGCTTTTATGTGAGCAATCCAGGGCAGCAGCGTGTTCAGCCGGTGCTCGGGATCCCCGTAAGGATTCTGTTTTGGAGCGCCTGTCAGCCCCAGAGGATAGATGTGATAAAAGATGGATTCGTCATACCATGCCATAGATGTACCTCCAAAATAATATTCATAACCGGTTTTATTATATCATCAAAACGGCATTTCTGCACATTTATTTGATTTTTGTGAAAATCGGCAGGTTTTCTGCGAATCCAGGATGAAATTTTCTTCGGTCTGTGGTATGATAGGAACGTTAGAACCAAGTTACAGGTTTCTGACAGATTTGTTAAGGAGAGGAATTTCTGGACAGATGGAAAATACGAAAAGAAAAGGGCTTCTGGTGGTCAGCTTTGGTACCAGCGTCAATGAGACGCGGGAAAAAACCATCGATGCCATAGAAACAGATTTGAAGAACGCATTTCCGGAGTACGCCCTGTACCGGGCATGGACCAGCGGGATGATTATCCGGAAGCTGAAGAAAAGGGACAAAATCCAGATTGATACCGTGTCAGAGGCTATGGAGCGGATGCTCGCCGACGGGATTCGTCAGGTGGTGGTGCAGCCGACCCATGTGATCAACGGGATAGAGAACGACCAGATGATTGCAGATGTCAGAATGTATGAGGACCGTCTGGAGGATCTTCGTTTCGGGACGCCCCTTCTGACCAGTGAGGAAGACTCAGCAGCGGTGATTGAAGCGGTCATGGAAGAATTTTCAGATCTGAAAAAAGAAGAAGCGCTGGTTTTTATGGGGCACGGAACCACCCATTATGCCAATTCGATCTATGCGGCGCTGGACTATAAGTTTAAAGACATGGGATATGAGAACGTGTTTTTGGGAACCGTGGAAGCATATCCTTCCATGGAGACCCTTATGAAACTGGTCCGCGCCCATGGGGCAAAGCAGGTTACCCTGGCCCCGTTTATGGTGGTGGCCGGGGATCATGCCAGAAACGACATGTCCGGTGAGGATGACTCCTCCTGGAGAAGGCGGTTTGAGGCAGCAGGTTTTCCGGTAAACTGTGTACTGAAAGGATTGGGAGAGTATAAAGGGATCCGAAGGATCTATACACGGCATGTACAGGATGCCATAAAGTAAACGGAACTGGAATTGATCAAAAATGAACAATATGCAGCAGGGCATCCTTCGCACATGGATGCCCTGCTGGAGTTTGACAGGGGGAAAGCTTATGTTTGCGGTGTTTTTGCTGCTCTGGATCATCTTTAACGGCAGGATTACAGCGGAGATTCTGGTGATTGGGGTGCTCTTAAGCGCAGCCTTGTTTGCGTTTTGCTGCAGATTTATGAATTACAGTGTGGCCAGGGATATCCGGATGTTCCGGCTTCTGCCCATGGCCTGCCAGTATGTGGCGATCCTGATTTTGGAGATCCTGAAGGCAAACCGGCAGGTTTTGTTTTTCATCCTCACTCCAAGGTATCAGGTGGAACCACAGCTTGTCCACTTCCGGTCGGATCTGAGGACAGAGTTTGCAAGGGTAGTGCTGGCCAACTCCATCACCTTGACGCCGGGGACGATCACTGTGGGTTTGGAGGGCAGCGATTTTTATGTGCACTGTCTGGACAAAGAGTTCGCAGAAGGAATGGACCACTCGGTTTTTGTGGAATTGCTGGAGAAGATGGAGGCGGTGAATCGGGATGTATGAACAGGTTTATCATGGGTTTTTGCTGGTCTGCATGATTGTTCTTGGGGCGCTGATCATGCTGTGCCTGCTGCGTGCAATCCTGGGCCCTAGACTTGCGGACCGGGTGGTGGCGGTCAATATGATTGGTACCATGACGATCACGGAGATTGCCATGTTTGCTCTGTATCTGAGGGAAAATTATCTGTATGATGTCTGCCTGATCTATGCCATGATCAGTTTTCTGGCGGTGGTGGTTCTGACCAAGATCTACGGGGGAGCCTATCAGGAACGGAAGATAAAAGGAACGCCGGTTCTGCAGGTGGAAGAGGAAGAAGAGGAGGAAGAGGAATGATGGCATGGGTACAGTTGATCGCGGGGGGAATCCTGATTGTGACCGGGCTTTTGACCATGTGCGCGGCGGTGCTGGGCGTATTCCGTTTTCACTATGTGCTGAACCGGATGCATGCAGCGGCCATGGGGGATTCCCTTGGAATCCTGTTTATTATCCTGGGACTTATGATTTTAAGCGGTTTTCAGATGGGGACTTTGAAGCTGCTTCTGATCGTCATTTTTTTCTGGCTGGCGGGACCTGTTTCCTCCCATATGATCGGCAAACTGGAAGTGCTGATCAATGAACATCTCAAAGAAGAATGTGAGGTATCGAAAGATGGAGATATTTAAGACCATACTGCTGGTTTTTTTGATTGTCTGTGCGCTCTCTGCCAGTCTGATCAAAAATCCGCTGCTCTCAGTGATCGTGTTTATGTCCTACAGCCTGATCATGTCCGTCATCTGGTTTCTTTTGGAATCTCCGGATCTGGCCATCACGGAGGCGGCGGTGGGGGCAGGGGTCAGCAGCATCCTGTTTTTTGTGACCCTGCGAAAATTAAAGGCGCTTTCCGAAGCAGAAGGGAGTCAGCATGAGCAAAATCAGAGATGATTACGAAAGCAGTCTGTGGAACCGCCTGACCCGCTGGGTGGACGGAGAGACGGATCCGTATCAGGGAAAGATGGAGATGCAGCCTTTAAGAGAGGCCGATGTGACGGGAGATTCTGTCTACAATCCGGACCGTCTGGACCGCAGGAAGGTAGACCGCTATCTGGAGAACACGGAGAAAAATAAAGAGATAAAAGCGTTCCGGATTCTATACAGTTTAGGGTCGGTGGCCTTATGTCTGCTTTTGATAGCGGTGCTTCTTCTGGCGGTATCCTGGCTTCCGGTCCTGGGAGATCCGAACGGTCCCAACAACAACGAAGTGTCGGCAAGATATGTCGAAAAAGGGATGGAAGAATCCGGGGCGGTCAATATGGTCACCAATATGATTTTAAGTTATCGGGGATTTGATACATTCGGGGAGACCTGTGTACTTTTTATCGCGGCTACCTGTGTCATTATCCTGCTCCGGAAAAATGAGGAGGAGCTTGAAAATGCCAAGGAGACCGACTGGAAATACGAGCCAAAGCCGGATGCAATTTTACAGAAAATGACGCTGGTCCTGGTACCGATTATTTTTCTTTACGGATTTTATATCATTTTAAACGGCCATCTGTCGCCGGGCGGCGGTTTTTCCGGCGGCGCTACCATCGGAGCCGGACTGATTCTGTACGTGACGACCTTCGGCTTTCACAAAACCCAGCGGTTTTTTGATGAAAAGACCTATGAGATAGTAAAAGTGGGCGCGCTGTCTTTGTACAGCGTTACGATGATCTATTATTTTTATACAGGAGCCAATCTGATCGAAAGCAGGATTCCTCTGGGGACGCCGGGCAATATTTTAAGCAGCGGCATGATTCTTCCGATCAATATTTTCGTGGGACTGGAGGTGGCATGTACCATGTACGCTTTCTTTGCGCTGTTCCGAAGAGGAGGGATGTAGGATGGGTCCGAACCTCTGGCATAATATCGATGAGGTGGCGGCGGTGATCCTGTTTGGAATCGGGTTCACCACCCTGCTTCTTCATAAAAATATGATCAAGAAAATCATCGGATTAAACATTATGGATACGGCTGTCTATCTGTTCCTTGCGGCAATGGGGTATGTGGAGGACCGGCTGGCGCCGATTGTGGAAAACGGGATTACGGATGCGGATGCCTATATCAATCCCATTCCCAGCGGTCTGGTACTGACGGGGATCGTGGTGTCGGTCAGTGTCACTGCACTGATGCTGGCGCTGACCATCCGCCTGTACCGCAAATACCGGTCACTGGATCTGGATGAGATACTGATCCGGATGCAGAAGGAGGAGCAAAGATGAGTTTTGTCGAGAATTTTCCATGCTTTTCCATCGTGCTTTGTATGGCGGCCGGTATATTGTCCACTCCTATGAAAGCGAAACAGGCAAAATGCATGACCATGGGACTTGTGGTCTTGGTGACCTGCCTGTCTTTTGGTACCCTGCTTCATGTGCTTTCCACGGGCAGCAGTTTTGTCTATACGATGGGCCGGTTTCCGGCGCCCTGGGGCAACGAGATCCGGGCAGGGGTTTTGGAGGCTCTGATGGCCACCATATTTTCTCTGGTCATGCTCTGCTCCCTGGCAGGAGGCATGGACCATGTGTTCCGGGACATTGCCGAGACGAGAATCAACCTGTACTTTATTCTGGTGGATCTGCTTTTAAGCTCTCTGCTGGCGATTATCTACACCAACGATTTGTTTACGGCCTACGTCTTTGTGGAAATCAACACCATCGCCGCCTGCGGTATGATCATGATCCGGCGAAGCGGGCGGTCTTTGATCGCCGCTACCAGATATATGGTGATGAGTCTGATCGGGTCCGGACTCTTTTTGATCGGTCTGGCCATGCTTTACGACATCACCGGACATCTTCTGATGGAGAATGCCCATGAGGCGATGATCCGCCTGGTTCAGGCCGGACAGTACCACATGCCCCTTTTGGTGATCATCAGTTTTATCACGGTGGGACTGGCCATTAAAAGCGGTCTCTATCCGTTTCATTCCTGGATGCCGGACGCCTATGGGTATTCTACCATGTCCAGCAGTTCGATTCTGTCCAGTCTGGTGTCCAAAAGTTATATTATCCTGCTGATCAAGATTTTTTACCGGGTGATCGGGTTTGACAATATGATCAGCAGCAAGATCGTGGATGTTCTGTTCGTGTTTGGGCTGGTGGGTATGGTCATGGGATCGGTCAGTGCCATTATGGCAAAAGATATCTACCGGATGATTGCCTATTCATCCATCGCCCAGATCGGATATGTCTATATGGGGATCGGCCTTGGAACAGAGGCCGGGATGGTGGCGGCAGTTTTCCATATTCTGACCCATGCCATCACCAAGTCTCTGCTGTTTTTGTCCGCAAAAGGGCTCAACGATGTGTCCGGCAGAAAGAAGAACTTCCGGGCTTTGCAGGGAGCTGCTTTTCGCAATCCTCTGTCGGGAGCTGCTTTTCTGGTGGGGAGTCTTTCCATGGTGGGTATTCCCATGCTGGCAGGGTTTATCTCCAAATTTTTGTTTGCCACGGCGGCCATGGGGGCAAATCCCGGGAAGGTGTTGATCACCCTGATCGTGCTGGCTGTCAGCACCATACTGAATGCCATCTATTTTCTGCACACCGTGATCCGTATTTATACGCCTCTGGAAGAATCTGCAGGCACAGAAGGAAGCAGAGGGCGTATGTCTGTCGGGGCAGCGGCTGCATTATTCTGTCTGATCTTTTTGAATTTTGCATTAGGGCTTACGTCACAGCCGGTCACAGACTTGCTGCAGACCGGGATTGAGATGTTCGGATAAAGGGGGAGTGAATATGACCGTTACGTTTTTGCTGGGAACAGGGATCCTGCTTCCGGTTTTATCAGGATTTTTTCTGCTTTTGAATCAGGGCCGGATCAAGAATCGCCGGATGAAATGTACAGGAGTTTTCTTGATCATGGCCGTGACAGCGGCGGCAGTGGCCGCGCTGCTTTTTCAGGGAGACTGTGAGCTGGTTCTCTGGAAGCTGACCGATACTCTGGAGATCTGCATGCGCATCGATGACCTGACCCGGCTGTTTGCCGGGATGACCATGGCAGCGTGGGTGTTGGGAGGCGTGTTTTCTTTTGCGTATATGAAGCATGAAGAGCAGGAAGACCGGTATTTTGGTTTTTATCTGATCGTCATGGGGGTGCTGGTGGCTCTGGACCATGCGGGAAATCTGATCACGTTATATCTCTTTTTTGAGATGATGACGCTGACCTCTCTTCCGCTGGTGCTGCACAGCCTGAGTCATGAGGCGGTAATGGCCGGTCTGAAATATCTGTTTTATTCGGTGGCGGGCGCTTTTCTGGCGCTTTTTGGCATCTTTTATCTGTATGCCAATAGGGCCAGAGCCGCTTTCTGCCCGGGAGGTTATCTGCCTTCGCTTGACAGTTACACCGGTTCTGGGGGGATGACGCTGTTTGTAGTGCTTTTGATGATCATCGGTTTTGGCACCAAGGCCGGCATGTTTCCCATGCACGGCTGGCTGCCCACCGCTCATCCGGTGGCACCGGCTCCGGCCAGCGCTGTGCTGTCCGGCATCATCACCAAGTCGGGGGTCTTGGCCATCATACGGATCATTTTCTACACGGTGGGTCCTGAGCTGGTCCGGGGGACCTGGGTGCAGTATACGTGGATGACCCTGGCTTTGCTTACCGTGTTCATGGGGTCGATGATGGCATACAAAGAAAAGCTTTTAAAAAAGCGGCTTGCTTATTCCACGGTCAGTCAGGTGGCCTATATTCTGTTTGGACTCTCGGTGCTCAATGAGAGCGGGATGATGGGTGCCCTGTCTCATTTTGTGTTCCACAGCGTGGTGAAAAACGGCCTGTTCCTGGCAGCGGGAGCAGTGATCTATAAGACCGGCAGAAAGACGGTGGGAGAGCTTGGGGGCATCGGCAAGGAGATGCCGGTGACCATGTGGTGTTTTACGCTGGCGTCGATTACGCTGGTGGGGATTCCGCCAACCAGCGGTTTTATCAGTAAGTGGTATCTGGCGATGGGATCTCTGAGGGCCGGGACCGGCTTTTTTACCTGGCTTGGGCCGGTGATCCTTCTTTTAAGCGCCATGCTGACGGCGGGTTATCTGCTGCCGGTATCCATCAAAGCCTTTTTCCCGGGCAGCGATTATGATTATGAAGCGCTTCAGAAAAAGGAACCAAATCTTCTGATGACCATACCGATGGTTCTGTATGCGGCAGCAGCTTTGCTTCTGGGCATGTTCCCGGGAGCTTTTATGGGCTTTTTGCAGAATCTGGCGGCGGGTCTGTTCTAGGGAGGGTCAACATATGAGCAGTGTGTATCTGATTCTTCCGGTGGTGCTTCCCATTGTGGGCGGTGCGGTGATGCCTTTTTTGCATCTGTCGGAAAAGAAAAGGAATCTGTATCTGGAGATTCTGGTGATCCTGACTTCCATAACCGCCTTTTTATGTGTGTTTCGAAGGCCGGAGGAGGGGTTCACCCTCTTTCACCTGACCGGCAATCTGGACTTTGCCCTTCGGCTTGACGGCCTGGGCAGCATGTTTACCTGCCTGATCGCCTTTTTGTGGCCTCTTGCGACGCTGTATGCTTTTGAGTATATGCGTCACGAGAAGCACACCACCGGATTTTTTTGCTTTTATACCATGACTTACGGGGTTACGCTGGGAATCGCCATGGCGAAAAATCTGGTGACCATGTATCTGTTCTATGAGCTTTTGACCTTGGTATCGGTGTACCTGGTCATGCAGCCCATGACCAAAAAAGCCCTTTATGCCAGCCGGGTCTACCTGTATTACTCCATCGGCGGAGCGGCTTTTGCTTTTCTTTCTTTGGTGTTTGTCATTATCTTTGGCAGCACGACAGACTTTATTCCGGGAGGGGTGCTGGATCCAAGCAGAATCGGCAGTAATACACAGAGCATTCTGGTGGTTTATCTTCTGGCCTTCTGGGGATTCGGGGTGAAAGCGGCGGTTTTTCCGTTTCAGGGATGGCTTCCGAAAGCTTCTGTGGCGCCTACGCCGGTGACGGCACTTCTGCATGCGGTGGCGGTGGTCAAATCCGGCGCGTTTGCGGTCATGCGGCTGACCTATTATTGTTTTAATGTGGAAGTGCTTCGGGGAACCTGGGTTCACCTGGCTGTGATGGGGATTGCCATGTTAAGCATTGTCTACGGCTCCACCATGGCGGTCAAGGAGACACATTTTAAAAGGCGGCTGGCTTTTTCCACCATCAGCAATCTGTCCTATATCCTTCTGGGTGTGACCATGATGAGTCCTTTGGGTCTGCTGGCAGGGATGAGTCATATGGTCGTGCACGCGTTTATGAAGATCGGTTCCTTCTTTTCTGCCGGGGCAGTGCTTCATCAGAGCAAAAAGGAATATGTGGATGAGCTGAACGGTCTGGCAAAAAAGATGCCGTTTGTGTGTTCGGTATTTGTGATCTGTGCGCTGTCACTGATCGGCATCCCGCCCTTTGCCGGTTTTATCAGCAAGTGGAACATCGCTTTGGCCGCCATGGAGGCGGGGGCAGAGTACCCGTTTGCTTACCTGGCGGTGGGGGTGCTTTTGTACTCGGCTCTGATGACAGCAGTCTACATGCTGACAGTTGCTGTACGGGTCTGGTTCCCGGATCAGGGTTCTGACCGGACGTCCGATGCAAAGATCAAAGATCCGAACTGGGAGATGAAGCTTCCCCTTGCTGTCTTTGCGGCGGCGGTGATACTGATTGGTCTTTATTCGGAACCTTTGATGCAGGTTTTAAGAGCTGTGGCATGGGGCAGGGTATAGAGGAGGAGACGCAAATGAGTGGCAGTATGGAATTAATTTATTTAGTTGGTTTTCCTTTTGCGGCAGCTTTTCTCTGCTATCTGGCGGGGAGACGGCATAAGATAGTAAGAGACCGTCTTCTTCAGCTCTCTGTGATCGGGGAGATGGGCCTTTTTGGGCTGGCTGCCCTTTCTTACGCCCGCACAGGAGCATTGTCCTTTTTCTTAGAAGATTTCTGCATGCAGGGAATTTATTTGAAAATGGACGGTTTTCGCCTGCTCTATGGGGGAGTTGCTGCCTTTATGTGGATGATGACCGGGATCTTTTCCAGGGAATACTTCGGACATTACCGGAACCGGAATCGTTATTACTTTTTCTACCTTCTGACGCTGGGGGCGACCATGGGGGTGTTTCTCTCCGGAGATCTTTATACCACCTTTCTCTTTTTTGAGATCATGTCGCTTACGTCCTATGTATGGGTAGTCCATGACGAAAAGCCGGCTGCCATGAAGGCGGGAGAAATCTATCTGGCCATTGCGGTGATCGGAGGCCTGGTCATGCTGATGGGTCTGTTCCTTCTGTATGATACGGCGGGGACCCTGCGGATGTCAGAGCTTCATGAGGTAGTGAGCTGCGTTCCTTTGACAGACAGGTGGCGGATCTATGGTGCAGGGTGCTGTCTGCTCTTTGGTTTTGGCGCCAAGGCCGGTATGTTTCCTCTGCACGTCTGGCTTCCCAAGGCGCATCCGGTGGCACCGGCACCGGCCAGCGCACTTTTGTCCGGCATCCTCACCAAGACCGGAGTGTTCGGGGTGCTGGTGGTGTCTGCAGAGATGTTCCGCTATGATGTCCGGTGGGGAAAGCTGGTACTTTTCCTTGGAGTGGTCACCATGTTCGGCGGGGCATTTCTGGCGCTGTTTTCGGTGGACTTGAAAAGAACCCTTGCCTGTTCTTCCATGTCTCAGATCGGCTTTATCCTGGTGGGAGCCGGGATGATGGAGCTTTTAGGAGAAAAGGGAGCCCTGGCGGTGCGGGGGACGATTCTGCACATGGTGAATCATTCTATGATCAAGCTGGTTCTTTTTATGGCGGCCGGCGTGGTGTATCAGAATCTTCACGCACTGAATATAAACGAGATCCAAGGCTTTGGAAAAAGAAAACCTCTTTTGAAAGGAATTTTTCTGGCAGGGGCTCTCAGCATCGGCGGGATTCCGGGCTTCAGCGGTTACGTGAGCAAAACGCTGCTGCATGAGAGTATCGTGGAGTATACGGCTGAGCTTGCGGTTCTGAAAGAGCCAGCTCTTTGGATCCGCGGGGTCGAATGGCTCTTTTTGCTCACCGGCGGCATGACGCTGGCCTATATGACCAAACTGTTTGTGGCCGTATTTTTAGAAGAGCATCCGGACAGACAGAAGGAGTATGATGAAAAAAGACCTTATATGAACCGGGAGAGCACTTTTGCGCTGCTGGTTCCGGCACTTTTTCTGCTGGCTATGGGACTTCTTCCTTACAAGCTGATGAATGGGGCGGCCGATCTGTCCCAGGCATTCCTTCACGGGGAAACGCCGGCTCACGGGGTTCACTATTTTATTTTGGCGAATCTGAAGGGAGCCATGATCTCAGTGATCATCGGCGTATTGGTATATTTTGGATTCATACGCAGATTCCTGATGGGGAAAGATGAAAAAGGAAGGATGATTTACCTGGATCTGTGGCCCAAGTGGCTGGATCTGGAGGAACTGATTTATCGTCCGGTACTTCAGAAGGCGGCGGTGACGGTGGCGGGAACAGTCTGTTCTTTGGTGGACCGGCTTTACGCCGTTAAGGAACTTTTGAAAGGACTTTTCGGGTTGGCAGCTTTTCTGAGCCGGTTCTGTGATTACCTGATGGACAATATCCTGGTGTTTTTCCGAAGTACTACCCACAGGAACCGGACGGAGCAGCATGTCTATCTGATCGGATCAAAAGTTTCCCGGACGCTGGGGATGGTTTTGGACTATTTTGTCAAAAATATATGGAATCGCACCATAGGGCGGAAGAATCCCGTCGAACGGTCTTTTGTAGTGACCTTTGCAGAGTGGGAGGAGATGTTTCGCAGGACCAACCGTCTGATCAGTGTCAGTTTGTCTTTTGGTCTGATGCTGGCGGCGATCGGCCTGGGGCTGACCCTTGTCTATCTGCTGTGGTGGTAGAAAAGAGGAAGTGGTTGTATGGAAAAAAGACAGAAGGGTACGCTGGATATGACAGAGGGCAGTCCGGCCAAGGTGCTGCTTATGTTCGCGGTGCCGATCATTCTGTCCAATCTGTTTCAGCAGCTTTACAATATCATAGACAGTCTGATTGTCGGGAACTGTCTGGGAGCCGGCGCGCTGGCGGCGGTGGGCTCTGCGGGCACGGTCACGGCGGTTATTGTACAACTGGCTTCCGGCCTTGCGCTGGGAGCCTCTGTTGTCATTGCCCAGTATTTTGGAGCGGGAAAATGGGAGAAGATCCGGATCTGCATGACGACGATCTCTCTTTTTGCCCTGGCAGCAGGCCTGCTTCTAACCATAGTGACACAGCTTTTTGCAGGAGAGATTCTTGTGCTGATCCGGACGCCCGGGGAGATTATGAGTGAGAGTATGGATTATCTGACCATATATTTCTGGGGGAGCTGGGCGATTTTTTTGTACAATGCCCTGAATGCAGTCTTTATCGCCATGGGAGATTCCAGGACGCCTCTGTATTTTCTGATTCTGGCTTTTTTTCTGAACGTGGCGGGGGATCTTTTTTTCATTGTTGTCTGCTCCATGGGAGTGGCAGGCGGCGCTTTGGCAACGACACTTTCGCAGGTGATCTGTACCGTGCTTTCTTTGGTGGTGCTGGAGAAAAAAATGCGGCAGCTTGGTATGGAGCGCTCCAAACCGCTTTTTGACCGGATCGAGTTTGCACGCATGATGCGGATCGCGGTGCCGGCAGCGCTGCAGCAGTCGGTGGTTTCTCTTGGCAATGTCTGTGTGCAGACTGTCACCAACAGTTTTGGTCCGGCAGTCATGGCAGGCTGTACAGCGGCCAACAAGGCGGTGAACCTGGTGTCTGCAGTTCCCATCAACTGGGGGAATGCACTGTCCAACTATGTGGGGCAGAATATGGGAGCGCAGAAGACGGAGCGGATCGGACAGGGGGTGAGGGCATCTCTGTGGATGACCGGTGTGCTTTCTGTTATGATGAGTGCGGTGCTTTTGGGGATTCCGAATCAGATCATCGGCTGGTTTGTGGAAGGAGAGCAGGCTGTTTCGGTGATCCGGGTGGGATCCTCTTATTTAAGAACCGCAGCCTGGTTTTTGGTTCCGTTTTCCAGTTATATGGTGGTCAAATCGGTTTTTAAAGGAGTCGGGGACATGGGCTGGTTTGTGGGACTGACCCTGTCAAGTTTGGGGATTCGGGTATGTTGCGCTTTTTTCCTTACATCAATCTTTGGTGTCTCCATGCTCTGGTGGAGCGTGGCCATTGGCTGGAGTGCTGCCACCGGGTTTACGGTTCTCTATTATCTGAGCGGCCGATGGAAGAAGAACCGGCTGCCGTAAAGCGCGTCTGAACATTGCTTTTTGCATCCTTTTTGTATAACAGCCGCATAACTTTTGCATCATTTTTCTGAAACGCTGGAAATCTTCCAAAGAGCGTGCTATGCTTTTCCGTAAGAAAACAGCGAAAGCCCGTACAGAGCCCGGGTTCTTGCTCAGAGGCAAAAGCATGCTGGTGCACCGGGATGGGTGAAGCAAAACTTTAATCAGGAGGATGGTTGCTTTATGGAAGATGAAAGAAAAGACAAAAGGTCAGCGGCGGTACTGCCAAAAGGTGTCAGCGGTATTCTGGTGGCGGTGATCGCGGCGGTGGCCGCGGTTGTCTGTGTGACGATTATGACAAAGGGACTGGTCAGCTACAAGACCTACGGCGGAGGCGACGGGCTGACGGCCACAGGTTCGGCCAGCTGCGATTTTGAATCGGACCTGATTGTATGGAGGGGAAGCTTTTCCGCTTATGGGGCCACCACAAAAGAGGCCTATGAAGTGATCAAAAATGATGCGGAAGTAGTCAGAGAATATCTTCTGAACAGCGGTGTAGCAGAAGAAGAACTGGTGTTCAGCTCTGTGGATATCTCTCAGCGCTACCGCACAGAATATGATGAGAGCGGAAATTATGTACGGGATTATCCTGACGGTTATGATCTCTATCAGAGCCTGACGGTGACTTCCAATGATATCGACAAGGTGGAGGTGGTGTCCAGAGACATCACAAAGCTGATTGAGTCCGGAATCGAATTCGCGTCCTACTCGCCGGAATACTATTGTACAACACTGGATGAAGTGAAGCTGGATCTCATTGAAAAAGCGACGGACAATGCCAGACAGCGGATTGATATCCTGGTGGAAGGGACCGGATGCCGAAGGGGGCAGCTCTTAACCGCGAACCTGGGTGTATTTCAGATCACGGCGACCAACTCCGGATCCGGGGAATACAGCTATGACGGAGCGTTTGATACCAAGTCCCGCTACAAGACGGCGACCGTTACGGTTCGCCTGAACTATGCATCGGAGTAGAAAAAGGACGCCGGCTGGGCCGGTGTCCTTTTAACATGTCGGGAGTTTGGCTTTGACAGTAAGGGATATCCTGTCATTTTTGGGCAGGAAGCGCGGCGCGGATAATCCGCTGGAAGGCTTCCAGGAATACATAGACAATGACAATATTCACAAAGAAATTCAGGGTACACTTGATCAGTCTGCTGGTGAAGAGCACCTGAAGGGGCGTCCCATACATCAGATAGAGCCAGGTGGAAGTCAAAGTGATGCTGATGATATATTCCACAAAAGCACAGGCTGCAGCCCGAAGCTTTGTGACTTTGGACTTGTACATCACCAGCCCGCAGAGCGCTCCCACCAGTCCGTAGCTTAAAGAAAAGCCCGGGAAATACGCAAAACCGCGGACCAGACAATTCAGCATGTCTCCTAAAAATCCTACGGTAAAGCCCATGACCGGACCGCCCACCATACCGGCAGCGATAAAGGCTAGAAATCCGATCCGGATCTCCAAAGTACTGGAGAGAACGATGTTGCAGAAAGACAGAACCACATAGAGAGCGATGAGTAAACCGCACATACACAGGTTCGGTACTTTGCGCAGGTTGTCAAGCTGTGCTCTGAGATCCAGAGCTTCCTTAGAAATCTGCATAAAAAATACACCTCCATAGATGAAATGCAGGGCAGGGAGGAAAATCCTTCCTTGTGACTGAGGATTGCTCCTCCACTGAAACGATACCCCGTCGGACAAAAGTTAGTCCGTCGGACAAAAGTTACAAAATAAATAATATCTTTCAGGCACCACATCTGAGATGTACTCATATGTAGCAACGGGTGCGAATCAAACATCGTAAGCCTTTTGGCTTTTCGTCCCGTGACAACTCCCCATCCACGGACACTTAACGCGTGAGATTCTACTTCGCTATTATTTACTTGCCCCTATTATAGCACTTTTTCTGTATTTTGCAAGATAAACAGAAGAATTTTTGACAAAATGTCAATTTTCATATGCAGGATCTTGATATTGGCTTTTTTATTTTCTGGTAATGTGATATAATGATGCAAATGGATGAGTTTCCAGAATTAAGAAAAGTATGAAGGAGAGAAGTATATGAGTTTACAAGAATGTTACAAGGCTTTGGAAGGGGATTATGAGGGTGTAGCTTCCCGTCTTCGCAGTGAGAAAATGATTCGGAAGTTCGTGCTGAAATTTTTAAATGACGCCAGTTACCAGACGCTCCTTTCTTCTTTGGAGGAGAAAAATTATGAGGAGGCATTCCGGGCTTCCCATACGATAAAAGGTGTTTGCCAGAATCTGGGCTTTACCAGGCTTGGGGACTCCAGCAGCAGCCTGACTGATGCCCTGCGGGATGGGTGGAGCGATGGGGCAGAAGCGCTGGTGGAGAAAGTAAAGGCAGATTATGAGCTGACCGTGAATGCGATCCGGATTCTGGAAGCAGAGAGTGAAGGGTAAAAGGGTCCTTTGGCACTCAGGGCGTCTAAGGAGGTAATTGAAAGGTGAAGAAAGGTCCTATTCAGTTTTTGAAGGTCAGTCTTGCTTTTGTATCGCTTCTCTGTGTTGTGATCTTTGGTTTTCTGGCAGTTTATATGGATCGAAAGAGTTCCGAGACGATCAGTGATATCGGGACGATTTATATGTCAGGTATGAATGAGCGCATCGCCATGCATTTTGAGACGACGATGGAACTTCGGCTGCTGCAGGTGGAGGCGATTGCCTACGATAATCCGCCCGAAAGCGCCCAGACAGACGTTCTGCGGGGGCAGCTTGCGTACAGCGCCGCGGCAAGAGACTTTGACTACCTGGCATTTTATTCAGGAGACGGCACGTATGATATGCTGATGGGCGCGCCGATACATGTGTATGACGAACTCCCATTTGAACGTTCCCTGAAAAATGGAAAATTTAAGATTGCGGTAGGGTATGATGACGCCGGAGAGCGGATTGTGCTGCTGGGGGTGCCGGCTGTCTATCAGATGGAAAGCGGCGAAAGCATAGCGATCGTTGCAGGACTTTCCGTAGATTACATTAAGGACGTACTTTTCCTGGATGAAGAAGATTCTCTTGTGTATTCTCATATCATCCGCAAAGACGGAAGCTTTGTGATCCGGGGCGGCGATGCATACCGGGACAATTATTTTGACCGGATCCGTTCGATCTTCAGCGAACTGGGCGGAGAGAACGCAGACCGGTATGTGGAGGAGCTTTCAAAGGCTATGGATGCCGGTCAGGACTATTCCCAGGTGATGGATCTGGGCGGGGAAAGGCGGCATCTGTACTGTACGGCTCTTCCCTACTCCGAGTGGTATCTGGTGACGGTTATGCCTTACGGTTCTTTGGACCAGTCGGTCAGGAACCTGAGCAGCCGCTGGAGTGTCCTTGCCATAAGCGGCTGCGGGACGGTATTGCTGGCGTTGCTCTTGATTTTTGTGAAATACTTTGGGCTGACCAGAAAACAGCTGAAAGAAGTGGAAGAGGCGCGTCTGGAAGCGGTCTATGCCAACAAGGCCAAAAGTGAGTTTCTTTCCAATATGAGCCATGATATCCGTACCCCCATGAATGCCATTGTGGGGATGACAGCCATTGCCACCGCCAATATGGATGACCATCAGCAGGTACAGAACTGCTTAAGGAAGATCACGCTGTCAAGCAAGCACCTGCTCGGGCTGATCAATGATGTTCTTGATATGTCCAAGATCGAGAGCGGAAAGATGACGCTGAATATGGATCAGGTGTCGCTCAGGGAAGTGATGGAGAGCATTGTAAGCATCGTTCAGCCTCAGATCAAGGCGAAGAATCAGAGATTTGATGTGTTTATCCATGATATCTTTGTGGAAAATGTATATTGCGACAGTGTACGCTTAAACCAGGTGCTTTTAAATTTCCTGTCCAATGCCATCAAGTTTACGCCGGAGGGAGGGACGATCCAGATGTCTCTTTGTGAGGAGCCTTCTCTGAAAGGGAGCGCTTATGTCTGCATCCATCTCCGGGTTAAGGATACGGGCATCGGGATGTCACCGGAATTTAGAGAAAAGATTTTTGAATCTTTTGCCAGAGAGGACAGCGCAAGGGTGCGCAAGACCCAGGGAACCGGGCTTGGCATGGCCATCACAAAATATATTGTGGATGCCATGGGCGGTACGGTGGAAGTGGCGAGTGAGCAGGGAAAAGGCACGGAATTCCATGCGACGCTGGATCTGGAGCAGGCAGATGCTGCAGAGATGGACATGCTTCTTCCGGAGTGGAATATGCTGGTGGTGGATGACGACGAGCAGCTTTGCCGAAGCACAGTGGATGCGCTGGAATCCATCGGCGTAAAGGCCGAATGGACGCTGGATGGTGAGAGTGCGGTGGAGATGGTGAAGAAGCGCCGTGAGGAACAAAGAGATTATCAGGTGATTCTTCTGGACTGGAAACTGCCGGGAATAGATGGAATCAAAACTGCTCACAAGATCCGCGACTATCTGGGAGAAGAAATTCCGATTCTTTTGATCTCTGCTTATGACTGGAGTGAGATTGAAAAAGATGCCCGGGAAGCAGGAGTCAATGGATTTATCTGCAAACCCCTGTTTAAATCTACGCTGTTCTATGGACTTCGGCAGTATGCGGGAAACGCAGAAGAGATGTCGGATGATAACAAGGTGAAAACCGATCTGGTCGGAAAGCGAATTTTGCTGGCAGAGGACAATGATCTCAACTGGGAGATTGCGGAAGAACTGTTCAGTGAGGAAGGGCTGAAGCTGGAGCGGGCGGAAAACGGGCAGATCTGCGTGGAGATGTTCCAGAAATCCAAAGAAGGATACTATGATGCAGTTCTCATGGATATCCGCATGCCAATCATGACCGGCTATGAGGCGGCATGGGCGATCCGGAAGCTGGAACGAAGAGACGCACAGATTCCGATTATCGCCATGACAGCAGATGCTTTTTCAGAAGATGTGAAGCGGTGTCTGGACTGTGGCATGAATGCACATGTGGCAAAGCCCATCGACGTTCAGGAAGTGATGCGTCTGCTGGAAAAGTATACAAAAGAAGCAGAAGAAAGAATGAAACAATAATCAAAAGGGACACCGGCTTTTCAGTCAGGTGTCCCTTTGGGCTATTCTGCTTTTACATCCAAGGTGGAACCAGAGGAGTTTCCCATCCAGGCAGTTTTTGCGTAGGCTGCCTGTGCTCTTGCCCGACGTACCTTGCGGGCCTCGGGAGTGACTTCTGCTTCCATGCGGGTGATGTCCTTGCCGGATATGACTTGCTTTGCAGCCTTCACCTCTGCGTCAGAAGGCGCTTTTTTATCCAGCGCTGCTTCCTCCCTGACGGCGTTGTCCACCGCTTCCTGGTTCTGGGTATCGGTCACTTCCTTTGGCGTATCGTCGGTTTTGTCTTTGATACCCTTCTCTGCTTCTTCTGCTTCTTTCAGGTCTTTCTCGGCTTTTCTGCGTTCTTCCTCACTTGGAAGCGCCTGGTAGCCGCCGCTTTCGACAAATTCGCGCTCGGTATCACTTAAGGCTTTTGTTTTGGCAAGCTCCTGCATCATCAGTCCTAATTTTGCCCCTTCCGGGATATTGGGATTGGTTTCGATGTTCTTCACGGATGCCATGGAAGCGGCAGCATGACTTAACTTTACCCGCTGGACCTCTTCCTTGGTCCGGCACTGCTTTAGTTCCCGCTCATAGGCTTCCCGTTCCATCTGGATCTCTCGCGCCTTCTGATAAGTCTGGGGATCATTTTCCTTTAAGTATTCCATTTCAGCGGCGCTTAACCGTTTGCCGGAGCGCATCTTGGCATCAATCTGTGCTCTGGAGACATTGGAAGTATCCAAAGTCTTTAAAAGGCTGGTAGCATCGGCCGAAGATTCTTCCCGAAGACTTTCCGAAGAAGAGGCCTTATTGACGGGATCACCAGCTTTGTAGTTCCCGGAGGACTGCCTCTGCCTCCACTTCATCTGCATTTTCATATTCTGTGTATAAGAGTTCAGAGAACTGATCATGGTTACGTTGATCATATGAATACACCTCCTCCTGCGTGCGGACAGACTGCGAATATCGTTCTATTAGTTTATATATCGCCGTGTTTTCTGAAAATGTAAGGGATCAGGGAGTTTTTGTTCACAAATCGAACATATTTTATTGTTATAATGATGCAAACTGCAGGTTGCCGGCGGAGTGAACGGTGACCAATAATCTACAAAAAATGAGGATGATGAAGATGGAAAAGCGGAAAATACTGGTGGTGGATGACGAAAGCCGTATGCGCAAGCTGGTGCGGGATTTTCTGGTCAAGCAGGATTATGAAGTACTGGAAGCGGGTGACGGAGAAACGGCACTGGACTTTTTTTTCGGGCAGAAGGAGATTGCACTGGTCATTTTGGATGTTATGATGCCAAAGATGGACGGCTGGCAGGTGTGCCGGGAGATTCGCCGTTACTCTAAAGTTCCGATCATCATGCTGACCGCAAAAAGTGATGAGCAGGATGAGCTGCAGGGATTTGAGCTGGGAGTGGATGAGTATATTACAAAGCCCTTCAGTCCCAAGATTCTGGTGGCCCGGGTGGAGGCGATCCTGCGCCGGACCAGCCGGGTATCCAGTGAGGATGTGATTGTGGCAGGCGGAATCGAACTGAACAAGGCGGCGCATCAGGTGACGATCGATGGAAAGGATGTGGAGCTCAGCTACAAAGAGTTCGAGCTTCTTTCGTATTTTATGGAGAATCAGGGCATTGCTCTGTCCAGAGAGAAAATACTGAACCATGTGTGGAATTATGATTACTTCGGAGATGCCAGGACCATTGACACCCATGTGAAAAAGCTAAGAAGCAAGCTGGGAGACAGAGGAGAAATCATCCGCACGGTCTGGGGCCTCGGGTACAAATTTGATACGCAAGAGCAGCGTTAAAGTGAGAACCTCCCGGATTTTACAGGTAAGCCAATGGTAAATATCACGGAACGTAAGAATTGAAATGAGGAATGCAGTGAGGAAAAACCTGTGAAAGCCGGTGCAGATGCAAATTGTACGGATGAAGGCGGTGATACGCCTTGAGAAAATTTAACAGGAGAAAGCAATATGGAAAGCATAAACACCGATCACACAAATGAAGAGTTTCATACAAACAGTCTCCGTGCGTCAGCACAGGCAGGCAATGCAGATGCCCAGTATGAGCTGGGGGCCTGCTACAGGCTTGGGCTGGGTATGCAGGAGGATGCAGTACAGGCGGTCGTATGGTATGAAAAGGCTGCACAGATGGGCCATGCGTATGCCCAGTGCAGCCTTGGAAGCTGCTATAAAGAAGGCTGTGGTGTAGAACAGGATAAAGACAAAGCCGTCTACTGGTATTCCCAATCTGCCCGGCAGGACCATGCAGATGCACAATACGAACTGGGCTTATGCTATGAAACAGGTTTCGGTGTGAAGCAGGATGATCAGGAGGCGTTTGTGTGGTACAAAAGGGCAGCCGGCCAGGATCATGCGGATGCAATGCATGCTCTGGGACGCTGCTATGCGATTGGTATGGGAACGGAGCAAAACGAGGAACTGGCGACCTTCTGGCTTGCCATGTCCGCTGAGCAGGATGAGGCGGAATATGATGGGGAAGACTGGCGGGACGAAGAGGAGGACGACAGAAACTTTGCTGCCTGTGATGCGTATGGGGAAAATGTTTTGCAGGAGGTTTTTCTCTGGTACAGGAATGCGGCAGAAAAGGGCGATGCACTGGCACAGTACAAGCTTGCCAGGTGCTATGAGACAGGAGGGGGCGGAAACTTAAGTCTTGCAAAGGCTGCAGTCTGGTTTGAGAAGGCGGCGGCTCAGAATCATGTGGCGGCGCAGTATCGCCTTGCACAGTGCTATGAGACAGGGCGCGGTGTGAAACGAAGTCTGATCAAGGCTTCGGAGTGGTATCTGGAAGCATCGGATCATGGCAGCACGATGGCAGGCCGCAGGGTACGCGAATATTATAAAGACGGTATATTAAACCGCTGGCTTATGGCAGAGATGGAAGGCAGTGACAAAGCTGCAGCGGCTGAGGCACTGGATAAACTGGGAGACAGCTACAAACATGGATTCGGCGTAAAAAAAGACTGGGCACAGGCGGTTGTATTTTATCGCGCGGCAGCGGAAGCCGGCAATGCTGTGGCGCAGCGCAGTCTGGGCTACTGTTATGATTACGGCGAGGGTGTGAAGCAGGACCGTGTGCAGGCTGTTTATTGGTACACGAAAAGTGCAAAGGGCGGTGATCCGGACGCTCAGCGTAATCTTGGCAACTGCTATTTTTACGGAATGGGTGTGGAAAACGATGATGAAAAGGCGTTTTACTGGTACTCACAGGCAGCCGAACAGGGACATACACAGGCATGGCAGCAGGTTGGCTACTGTTATGATGTGGGACGGGGCGTAGAGCAGGACTATGAAAAAGCGGCTTTCTGGTTTCGCCGGGCTGCTGATGCAGGGGATGAGATCGCGCAGTATAATCTGGGTATTTCTTATTATTTTGGCAGAGGTGTGGAGCAGGATAACGTTCAGGCAGTATACTGGTATACGGAAGCCGCCGAAAACGGGTACAGTGCTGCTCAGAATAATCTGGGCGGCTGCTATAGAAACGGCGAAGGCGTGAAGCAGGATTATAGCAAGGCTGTTTTCTGGTACCAAAAGGCAGCCGATCAGGGAAGCAAAGATGCACAGTACAATCTGGCTCTGTGTTATGAGGAGGGCAACGGCGTAGCGCAGGACGATGCAAAGGCGGCTTTCTGGTATCAAAAGGCGGCCGAACAGGGGGACGAAGATGCCCAGTATAATCTGGGTATGCGCTATGAAAACGGAGAGGGTGTGGAGCAAGACGATGAGAAAGCTGCTTACTGGTATATCAAAGCGGCCGGACAGGGACATGCAGACGCACAATACCATGCGGGTCTGTGTTTTGCCAAAGGCATGGGGGTAGAGCAGGACTGGAATGAGGCCATTGTATGGTACACAAAAGCTGCAACACAAGGGCACAGGAGCGCGCAGATCAATCTGGGCAACTGCTATTATTATGGCAGGGGGATGGAGAAAAACATGAACATGGCCGCTGCCTGGTGGGAAAAGGCAGCCGAACAGGGGGATGCCGGTTCCCAGTACAATGTAGGGCAGTGCCTGTACTTTGGGAATGGCATGGAGCAGGATTATGAGCAGGCCGTCAAGTGGTTTGCCAGGGCAGCCAGACAGGGACACGACCGTGCGCAGTACAATCTGGGTGTCTGCTGTGAAAACGGGGTTGGTACGGAATGTGACTTGGACCGGGCAGCGGCTCTGTACAGCGCTGCCGCCAGTCAGGGCAATACAAACGCGGCTGCGGCACTGGAACGGCTTGAGAGATAAAGACGGATTATGATCCGGTATACAGCCCAAGACAGAAAAGCCAGGCGATCAGGATGCGCAGGGCGCTTGTGATAAAGCGGGAAGCCAGCACAGAAGAGATGCCGACTTTGATGGTCTCTTCTTTTGCCTGCATAAGCCCAAGCCCCACCGGGATAAAATCGCAGGCAGCCTGGGTGTTGATCGCAAAGAGAGCAGGAAGGGCCAGATAGACCGGGATGGCTCTGCATCCGATCTGGGTACCGATGATGGTTCCTGTGACCTGGGCAATGATGGCTCCCGGGGCCAGGATGGGGGAGAGCAGCGGAAAAGATATCAGGACTCCAAGCAGCAACAGTCCGCCGATACTGGAAGACAGGGGCGTAAGCCTTGCGGCAATCCACTGATTGAGTCCGGAGCATTCCACTGCGGCAGTCAGAAGAGAGACAAATCCCATCAGAGGCAGCAGGGTGTGCAGGATTGTGTAAAGGCTGTCCTGGGATGCTTTGTAGAACAGACAGCATCCTCTTCCAAAAGCAGGCAGCAGGCTGGTTCCCGGATGAAAGAGACGGGTCAGAAGGGTGAAAAGACTGGTGGCCTTAGTGGCAGGTTCAGCCGCCTGATTTTTGGTGGACTGGATCGTTTCGCCGGATACATCGGATACATAGAGATCTTCTGTCATATAGCGGGCCAGGGGTCCGCTTTTTCCGGTTGGCATGATGTTGACGGTTGGAATCCCTTTTTTCGGATAGAGGCCGCAGCGCAGAGTTCCTCCGCAGTCGATGACTGCCAGAAAGACTTCCTCATCCGGGACAGAGGAAGAGAAACCGTTTACGCTGGTGCATCCAGTCAATTTTTCAATTTTGTCCACGATTGCCGGGCGGATGCCGCCGCCGGTCACATAGACCAGCTTGTTACGAACCGGATCTGGTTTTACAATCAGAGGACCGCCATAACCGCTTCTTCCCGCCGTGATACGGATCTCATTCCAGGGAGTGTCCGTGTCAGGCGGACATTCGGAGGAGCCGGAAGTTTGATTTTGTACGTCCGGTTTATGGGTAAGAGAAAGTTTTGTCTTTCGGCTGTAATAGTCTGTGGTCCGGTCCGTCACCACTCCGCAGAGAAAGTTGGCGAAAAGGCCGGCGGTCAGATAGCGCAGGGCCAGGGGGTAGACGGGATATCCTAGCATTTCCACTCCCCGGGCGATCCCCAGAAAGATAAAAAGTTCCGATGCATTGATATGAGGAAAGACACCGCTGCTGGTGTGGCAGAAAAAGGAGGCACAGGCAAAATAGGAAGGCTTGTCTTTCTCAGCCAGAAAACGCCCCAGCGTCAGAGCGGAAGGGTTGCCAAGAAGAATGGCGCCGAAAAAAGGAATGAGCATATATTTGAGCAGCAGATGCCGGGAAGCCAGCGCTGCTGCTTTTTCTATGAGCCGGGCGGGAATCAGCCGGATCAGTGCGTTGGTCAGAATCAGTACCATAAAGATGGCAGGGATTAGATCCATGCACCAGGAAACAAGAAAATTTCCTCCATAAGAAAACAAATTTGTAAAAAAAGTTATCATCTGATCGATCAGTTTTGTCATGTTGTCGATTCTCCTAATCTGCTTTCTTTTTCACAATCCCAATATAACATATTTACACCTGTTTTCCAACGTCTGGAAAAAGAATGTATTAATTATGACCAAAAAATGGAGTATTATGCATTCAGACAAAGCAAAGTACACATGGCCAGGTGACTTAAGAAAACGTCTGACACAAAAAAACAGGTTAGGAGGATGTGTTTATGAATCTTATTCCACTGATCATTCTGTTCTGTATCGCATTTGCCCTGCAGTATCTTCTGACTTTTCTGCAAATGAAACATTTTATGGTTTCCTACAGAAATTTAAGGCAGAAAGGGCGTGTGGCGATCGGAAAAGCCAGAGGTGCCTTCCGGGCCGGAGCGATCGCCATGTTCGCCATAGACAGCAGAGGATACATACTGGAAGGAAGTTATCTGCAGGGAGTGACTGTATTTGCCAGAGCACGGGCGCTCAAAGGCTTCGAGGGAATGGACGTAGGAGCTATTTTGCAGGAGGACTGTAAGAAGATGCATCTTTCCAAACCAGTGACCAGGGCGGTTCTGGAGGCTTCATCCAATTATCGAATCCTGATGTCCGGAGGAGAGCTGAAGGAAGAACCTGCACCGCTTACGAGGGCAGTCAACGCCCTGAGGCGTCTGACTATACGACAGGCAGAATCCTGAAGGAGGTTTTTAAATGAGTTATGTAGTGAATGCAGCAGAAGGTTTTATGGGACTGTTTGACGCGGGTGCGCTCACCTTTGTCAGCTGGGTCTCCTCGATTGTACCGAAGGTACTTTTGTTACTGGTATTTATGAATGCACTGATCGCTCTGATCGGGCAGGACCGGATCAATAAGTTTGCAAAACTTTGTTCCGGCAATGTGCTGATGGCTTACGGCGTGCTTCCGTTTCTTTCCGCATTCATGCTGGGCAACCCCATGGCGCTTTCCATGGGAAAATTCCTGCCGGAGCGGATGAAACCCAGTTATTATGCGTCAGCGACTTATCATTGTCATACCAACAGCGGTATGTTTCCGCACATCAATGTGGGTGAGATTTTTATCTATCTTGGTATCGCCGACGGAATTACGACGCTTGGGCTTAGCACCACACCCCTGGCGATTCGCTATCTGTTAGTCGGCCTGATCATGAATTTCTTCGCAGGCTGGATTACAGATTTTACGACCACATTTGTCATGAAACAGCAAAACCTTGAATTAAAAAATACACTGTAGCAGAACCCAAAAACAGCGAAAGCCCGTACGACGCCCAGATCGATGAGCAGACGCGAAAGCGTCTGAGAATGGATCTGCATAAAGGGTGTCGGAAGGGCAGAAGCGGAACTTCAATTAGGAGGAACTATGTCAGATTATAGAGCGATTAAGATTGAGAGAGGAAGCGGCGGCTTTGGAGGCCCTCTGACCGTCATGCCCAGGGATGGGAAAGACAAGGTGGTCTTTATCACCGGAGGAGGAGCAGAGCCGGAAATCATTGAAAAGATTGTGAAACTGACCGGATGTACGGCAGTCAATGGATTTAAGACATCGGTGCCGGATGAAGAGATTTTTCTGGTGGTCATCGACTGCGGCGGCACGCTTCGGTGCGGCATCTATCCCCAGAAACGGATTCCGACCGTCAACATTATGCCGGTGGGCAAAAGCGGCCCCCTCGCAAAATTTATCACAGAAGATATCTATGTTTCGGCCGTAGGGGTAAATCAGATCAGCCCGGCAGACGGGGCGGCAGTGCCGGCAAAAGATGAGAAGAAGGCAGAAGAACAAAAGGCAGAGCCGGAGCGCAAATTTAAATACAGCGCGGATAAAAAAGTATCGGAGACTCTGGGAGAGACCAGCAAATCCAGCATCATCCAGAAGATTGGTATGGGTGCAGGAAAAGTGGTCAACACCCTTTATCAGGCGGCCAGAGACGCCGTACAGTCCATGATTACCACGATCCTGCCTTTCATGGCCTTTGTAGCCATGCTGATCGGTATCATTCAGGGATCAGGGTTTGGCGACTGGTTTGCAAAACTTTTGGTACCCCTGGCAGGAAATGGAGTGGGCCTGATTATCCTTGGATTTATCTGTTCCATCCCGGTGCTGTCGGCACTTTTAGGACCGGGTGCCGTTATCGCACAGGTCATCGGAACCATGATCGGTGTGGAGATCGGAAAAGGAAACATTGCCCCGAGCCTGGCGCTTCCGGCACTGTTTGCCATCAACACCCAGTGTGCCTGCGACTTCATTCCGGTAGGACTGGGCCTTGCAGAGGCAGAGCCGGAAACGGTGGAAGTCGGTGTGCCGTCTGTGCTGTATTCCAGATTCCTGGTCGGCGTGCCAAGAGTGCTGGTGGCCTGGGTGGCAAGTATCGGACTGTATTAAACCGCTGACCGTGCAGAAAAGGCAGCGAAGGAACAAAGAAAGAACATCAGGAATATAGAAGTTTTACGTATAAAAAGAAAGGACAGAGATTATGAATACTTGGTTGAATCTGGAAGGAAAGACAGTCATTATAACAGGAGGTGCATCCGGGATCGGAAAAGCGGTTGCAGAGGAGTTTTTGAATCAGGGTGCCAACGTGGTGGTCGCAGATATGAGTCCTGAGGCACCAAAGATGGAGTCAAAGGGCGGAAGCTTACATTATGTGGTGACCAATGTGACAGACCGGGACAGTGTGGAACATATGGTGGATGAGGCCGTACAGAAGTTTGGCACCGTGGATATTCTGGTGAACAATGCAGGCATCAATATACCAAGACTTTTGGTGGATGAGGCCAAACCCCATGGAGAATTTGAGATGGATGACACTGTGTTTGATAAAGTAGTGAATGTGAATCTGAAAGGAGTCTATCTGTGCGCGCAGGCGGCAGGCCGTGTAATGGTGGCTAAAAAAGACGGCGTGATCATCAATATGTCCTCCGAGAGCGGACTGGAAGGATCTGAGGGGCAGAGCATTTACGCAGCCACCAAAAATGCAGTCAATTCCTTTACCAGATCCTGGGCCAAGGAGCTTGGACGCAAAGGCGTGCGCGTGGTAGGTGTTGCACCTGGAATTATGGAGGCGACCGGACTTCGCACCATCGGTTACGAGACAGCGCTGGCGTACACCAGAGGGATTACCGTGGAAGAACTGCGGGCTGGTTACGAAAAGACATCCACCACACCCCTGGGACGCTCCGGCAAACTTTCCGAAGTGGCGGATATGGTGTGTTATCTTGGAAGTGAGAAAGCTTCGTATGTCCATGGCGTGACCTACAATGTGGCAGGCGGAAAGACAAGAGGCTGATCTTCCATCCCGCAATGATGAAAAAACGTTCCTTCCAGAGGAAAAAGGCACTTTTATCCGGATGGACTATGAATTATAATGTACGAAAGAAAGAGGGGGAAGGAACGTTATGACATCAGGGACACCGGACAGCAGGATCGCACAGATCCTGGATATCATGGAACTTCGCAAGGCGGCCAAGCTGGAAAGCCTGGCGGATAAGCTCAAGGTGGGCACAAAAACCATTCGAAACGACATCAAAGAACTGAATCAGATCCTGGAAGGCAGCGCCTTGGTGGAGTCAGTGTCGGGCAGGTATATGCTCTTCATTCTGGATGAGAAAGCATTTCAGAAGAAAAAAGAAATGGTATACATCCAGAATGACTACATGAATTCTCCGGCAAAACGGTATGGATATATCCTGAACCGGCTGATGCATGGGGACGGACCGCTTTTGATCGATGATCTGGCGGATGAGATCTGTGTGGGCCGTACTACGATCAATCAGGATCTGAAAAAGCTTCGGGAAATGCTGGACAGCTATCAGCTTCAGATTGTGGGAAAGACCAACACAGGTATACGGCTGGAAGGAGAAGAGCTTTCTCTTAGGCTTTTTATCCTGGAACAGCTCTATGATCAGGTGTTTGAAGCTTTTCTTCTGGACGATGATCTGGAGAACATGGTAAACGGATACTGCCAGGAGTACGGGTTCGATCATATTACAACACAGTATTTTATGCGCTCTTATACACTGATGATCGACCGGGTACTAAATGAACACCCTTTGAGCAGCCTTCAGGAAAAGTACCATGAGTTGGAGCAGACCACAGCGTACCGTTTTGCAGAAAAGATCATCGGACAGACCATAGAGATGTTTCAGGTTGCGATTCCCATGGAAGAGATCCTCTTTTTATCCCTTCCCATCGCCGGAATGCGAACCCCCATGAACCGGGAAAATCAGCAGGCTTTAGAGATCAGTGAGGATGTGGCTGAGCTGGTGGTAAAGATATTAAACCGGATCGCCTACGACATGAACTTTCACATCTCTCCGACGGATCTTCTGGATGATTTTGTGTATCACATCAATTTTATGCTGAACCGGCTGAAGTACCGGTTTTATATCCGGAACTACGCCCTTGCAGAAATCCGGGAAAAATTTCCGCTGGCCTACCGGATGGCAGAGCTGGCCAAAAAAGTCATCGAAGAACAGACAAATCTCTCGGTGGTGGATGATGAACTTGGATTTCTGGCTTCTTATTTCAGCCTGTTTCTGGAGGAGCAGCACTACCGGAATCAGAGAATCTTCCGGGTAGGAATTGTCTGTGTTCAGGGAGCGATCTCCGGCAAACTGATCCAGGTGCGGTTAGGAAAGATGATGTCGGATCAGACAGAATTTGAACTGCTGTCGGAGATGGAAGCAAAGGACCGGGAGGATTTTGACCTGATCATCTCCATTTCCAGGACTTACGAGTCCGAGGTGGTTCCGGTGATCTATCTGGAAGAAATTTTTGAAGAAGTGGAAGTGTTAAGGCAGATTGAGAGACTGAAATATCTGGGTCGTCTGGAACTTCCCATGAAGACCGGATTGAGTTCCCTGATCGCTACCATCCTGGAACCGGAACATTTCTACAAACTGAATCCAAAGTTTTCCTATATGGATACAGTACTTTATGTGACAGACCAGCTGATCAAAGACGGGGTGCTGGATGAGCATTTTAAAGAAGAGCTTCTGAAAAGGGAAAAGAAAAGTACCATGCTTTTTGATGAGAATGTGGGATTTCCTCATCTGCAGTATTCCGGAGACAAAATCGTGCTGGCCGTGGCGGTTGTAGACCGGAAGGAATCGGGATTTCGATTTTTACTCTTTCTGGCGCTTCCCCGAAACTTTGAACTTCATGATGACATCTTGATTCATCTTTATAATGAACTGCTGGTAATTTCTTCAGACGAAGAGCTGGTAAAAGAAATCGCCCGTCTGAAGTCAGGCAATGAATTTGTCCTGTACATGATCAAACATAATGAACTATTTGAAAATATTTAATGCGGAACGAAAACCCAGCATCGTACTGTACCATGCCCAGATCTTGTTTTGAGAGCGGGAGCGAGCAAAAAAGATCTAGAACCGGGGAATGGGGAAGGGAGATGCAGAACTTTAATATGGAGGTTAATTATGAATACAATTTATGAGAATACGGTAAAAGGGGTCGGAGACCTGGCAGCGGCGTTTGCGGAGGAAAAAACCATTATTTTATTTGGTGACAGCGCACCGGATACTCTGAAGGATTACTGCTACAGCATCGATGTAAAGAAAGCGGACGCAGTCATTGAGCCGGGGCAGACGCTGGAGATCGACGGAAAGCAGTATAAGATCCAGGTGGTTGGCGGCGTCATGCAGAAAAATCTGGAAGCCCTCGGACATATCTCCATCCAGTTCAGCGGGGCTGCAGACGGACTGCCCGGAACGATGGTGGTGGAAGAGGCTGAAGTGCCGGTGCTGAAAATCGGCAGCACGATCCGCGTACTGGCGTAGTGCAGGTGGAATGCTCCGAAAAAAGATACAGGTGTCCACGTCCGGCGGCATCCATATGGCCATCGCCGTGTCCCTCGGACTGACGGCAAAAGAGCAGGGAGGCCATGTGTTTTTGAAGACTGACAAAAAGATGGTCAGCGCAAAAGAAGTGCCCAAGGTGCTGGCGCTTGGAGTACACGAGCTGGACTGGGTGGAAGTGATCGTGGACAGCGAAGGGGAAGAAGAAGCCCTGATGGAACGGATTGAGAGAATTTTGTGTAATAAATGGTGAGATTTGTGAAAAAGGCGGGGGTTACTCCGCCTTTTTCATAACTACAAAATAACTGATCACCAGAATCACCACAGCGCCGGTCCATGCCAGAATCTCCGCGTAGAAGATGCCGGTCTCCCCGACAAACCGGGGAAGAAGGATGGCGGCCAGGGCACGCATGAGGAATTCTGCGATGCCGGAAGCCATGGGAAGGACCGTATTGCCCATGCCCTGGATGACAGAACGGGTCACATGCAGGATGTAGAGAATGGGCAGGCACAGGCTCATGACGGACAGATAAAAATATGCGATTCCCATGGTCTGCGTAAATTCTTCGGGGGTACCGGAGATAAAGCAGCCAAGGATCACCCTGCCTCCAAGCAGCATGCAGGCAGCGATGAGAACCGAGGTGGCAAGGGCGATCAGAAGGGCGGCGCGCATTCCTTTTCGGATGCGGTCCAGCCTTCCGGCGCCCAGATTCTGTCCGGTGTAAGTGACCATGGCATAGCCGTAAGAGGTGGCGGCAACTTCCAGTACGCCGTAAAGCTTATTGGTGGCTGTAAATCCGGCGATGAAGATGACACCAAAGCCGTTGACCACAAACTGCACGATCATTCCGCCCACGGAGATGATGGCGTTCTGAAGCGCCATGGGGGTTCCCAGAAGAAGCAGACGCTTAGGGAGCCCTTTTTGCAGGCGGAAGTCAGACAGGGTCAGGGTTATAAGTTCCAGCTTTCGGACATGGTAAAAACAAAAAAAGCAGGAGACAACCTGAGCGATCAGGGTGGCCGCAGCGGCTCCGCTGATCCCAAACCCGAGAATCAGCACAAAGAACAGGTCCAGGGCAATATTGGTTATTGCGGCGATGATCATGGCATACAGAGGGGTCCTGCCGTCTCCTAAGGCGCGCAGGATGCTGGCAGAGAAGTTATATGCCATGATGCCGGGTATTCCAAGATACATGATGCGCAGGTATAATAACGTATCGGAAAGAATGGTTTTTGGAGTCTGCAAAAGCAGAAGGACGGGGCGGGCGATGGCCTGTCCAAAACCAAGCAGCAAAAGGGCGGACAGAAGGGAAAGAACCGCGGCGTTTCCGATGGTGCGGCGAAGATCTGCTGCCTTTCCGGCTCCGAAATGTTGTGCCATCAGGATCCCGAATCCCTGGGTCAGTCCCTGGATTACGCTGAGCATCAGCCAGTTCATCCAGTCAGCGGCGCCCAGGGCGGCGAGGGCCTGTACGCCCAGCGCTTTTCCCACCACCATGGTGTCCACCACCGTATACAGCTGCTGAAATACGTTGCCGACCATCAGCGGCAGAGCGAAAGTGAAAATCAAAGACGCAGGGCGTCCCAAAGTCATCTGTTTTGTCTGTGCCATAGCTGCCTTTTATCCTTTCTGTAACAGGTAACACGATTGTAACCTCAGGAGGAGGAAAAGTCAATGATCCGTTTGACGATGCGGGGGATGTGAGATATAATGAAAACAAGACTGCGGCAAAAGGAGGATGTTCATGGTCAAAGCAGCATATCAGAAACTGTTTGCAAATAAAATATGGCTCAGCCTTGGGGTGACGCTGCTTACCTGCTGCTTTCTCTGCGGTTATGTCGCTTCGATGGATGTCAGCGAAGAGACTGTGGAGATGATCGTATGGTTTTCGGTGATCGCGGGAGGATTCGTGACAATTCTGGTCATTTATCAGGTGATCTGGGGGTTTGTTCAGATTCAGAAACTTAAGAATTATTTAAACCGGCTGCCGGTCTTTGTCAGGGAGCGTCTGGAGTATGATTTCCGGACCGGGGATCAGATCAGCGATTTGTACTTTACCAGCTCTCACCTTTTTGTGCTTCAGATCCGTCCGGGCAGCCGTCAGGGCATTGTCTGCATCCCCTATGAAGAGATTCAGGAAGTCCGCATTCGGCCGAAGATGCAGGTCAATACAATTCTGGAAATCCGAAAGACCCAGGATCAGCCTTCCCATTATGTGTTTGAATCCGCCGGCTTCAGTGCCGGGATGATTTCCACGATCAACGATAAGATCGCAGGGATTCGGGCGCGTATGGATGCCCCAAGGCCCCTGCCAGAAGAGCAGAAAAAGGAAGAAAACCGGAAAAGAAGAGCGGTTGAGCGGGGAAAGATCTGGGACAGCGGAATCTTTCATATAGCCCTCGCCTTTGGGATGCTGATGCTTTTTTGCTACACCATCATTCTGGCTGAGGACAGTCAGAGCAAGGTGCATGTGATACAGGATCTGGAACATGCAGCCGGTTATGGAGCATTTTCTCCTGTAAAGATCGGAGGGCTTTTGTTTTGGCCGAATCTTCTGTTCTATCTGGTGCTGTATGGCGGTTCTCTCTTTTTGCTGGTGTCTCTCTTTTTGTTTATGCGCAGAAGGATCGGCAAAAAAGAAGGGGAGACCGTGGAATGGATAAGCAGATGGAGAGCAGCGGCATTTACGGTAATAGCGGTTTTGTTTATGTTATTGATTGGAACCGTTTATTCTTCAGATGTAGGTTCCTGGGCAAGGCTGACGGAAGGATTTTATCTGATGATCAGTGGATTTTAAAGGTTAAATTTTAGGAAAAGAGGAGACAAGAATGGTTCGTAAAGCAGAAGTAAAAACAGTGGAAGGCCTTCGGGGCGGCAAGGGAAAACTAAAGATGCATCATATCCTGAAACCGGAGGAACTAAACGGTCACGGAAGACTGTATGCGCTGGTGCGGATGGAGCCCCACAGCAGCATCGGTTATCATGAGCACATCGGAGAGACAGAACCCTATTATGTGATCTCTGGTCATGGTACTTTTATTGATCATGACAAAAAGAGGATTCCGGTGGGGCCGGACGATGTATGCCTGATTGCCTGCGGACAGAGTCATGGCTTTGAGAATGACTCCGATGAAGAACTGGTAATGATGGCACTGGTTTATAACGAGTGAGACAGGAGGAAAGAGATATGCCGATGGAGACAAAGATGCCGAACCCTTATCCGGAAGGCAAAAAGGAAGAGGATCCGAATGTGTCAGAGGACAAGCTGGTGTCGGAAGTCCGCAATCTGCAGGAGGCCTGGGTGCTGTACTCTCCTTTGACCAACATGTCCTATGCTGAATGCGAGGAGGAGAATTATAACGACCAGATCCGCTTGTATGCCGGCAGGGAAGATGCTGAAGCCGATTCAAAAAAGCTGGAAGAAAAGGGCATCCGCGTGACCGTGCGGGAACTGAAGACCGTGGAGGTACTGGTCCCGGTAAAGGCAGAGCATCCGGACGGAGAGAAAAAAAAGCTGTATTTGAACCAGGTCCGTCAGTATTTGAGCACGCTGCCGTTTATCGGAATCAATGCCGTTTTTTATAAGCCCAAGGGGCAGGAAGCCAAAACGCTGGAGCTTTGCAGGCTTCTTCCGGAGGATTTTGAGAAAAAGGTGGGAGAGAATGCGCTCTACCAGCCGAATTTGCAGCTTACCGGCCTGTATCTGATGCAGGAGGCCCGAAGAAAAAAAGAGTATGTGGATAAGAAGCAGCTGCAGGCTCTGGATGAGGAGTTTTCCTCCAATCTGGTCAGATCCAGGCTGTTTTTAGCAGTTTTACCGCCGAAAGGACAGGAGAAGGAGCAGAAGATTGACCTGAAAACGTGTCAGCTTCCTTACCTGAAGCATCAAAGCGGAGACCGTTTTTTCCCGGTGTTTACAGATATCTGGGAATTTCAAAAGTACACCAACGGAAAAAAGAACCTGCGTCCGATACAGGTTCCTTTTTCAGAGATCAGCAAATTCTGGGTGCAGGATGCCAAAGCCTACATGATCAATCCCATGGGATCTTCCATCCCGATCACCCGGGAGATGATTCCAAAGATTCTGGAACGGTTCTTGCCTCCAAAGGAAGCCTGACAAAAAGACAAAGAGTCCAAAAGCGGACAGCGGCGGTCACTGGCGGTTTTGCTCCTGTCTCCACCAGATATAAGACATGATGCCCGGGATCAGGCAGGCGATGAGGATGGCGGCCAGATAGATTCCGAAGATGACCAGGTTTGCGATGGGGACAAAGGCGTAGAAGATGGAGACCAATCCGGCAAGAAAGAAGCATTTGCCGCCCAGCCGGTGGGTCTTGCGCCACACCTCTTCGCTGGAGATCGTCCAGGGGGTCTTGATTCCCATATAAAAATTGCTCTTGAACTTGGGCATGATATTGCCGATGAACAAAAACAGCAAACCGATCCCGAGCATGACCACCATGGGCACCGACAGGGTGCCGGGCCGCAGCGCTTCTGTGATCGTGACGGCGTTCATGACCAGCATAAAGAGCTGGATCAGGACGCAGAACGCGTCATAGTAGCTGCCGAACTTCTGATAATTCTGCCTGCGCGGATCGATCTTCGGAAGGATGTCAAAGAGAAGGGCCATGGGAAGTCCTGTGCCTGCGGTGAGAAAGATCATATGCCTGCCGCCGTAGGTGACAGTACCGTCCAGGTCCCAGTGGGTGGGGATCTGCGCCGGAAGCTTTGGATAAAGTACAGCTGCCAGCAGGAGGCTTGCAGCAGCCAGAAGATAGGTGAGGATACGCATGTTAGGATTTTTCATGGTGAGATTCTCCTTTTTCAATTCCTTTTAGGGACATCATCCAGTTCAGGATATCGTCCAGCACGGTGGTATTCAGTGTGTAATAGATATATTTCCCCTTTTTCTCGTCGTCAATCAGTCCCGCATGTCTTAGGATGGACAGATGATGGGAAAGAGAGGCGCCAGTGATGGGAAAATGTTCCAGAAGTTCTCCGGCAGCCATGGGACCGGCCCGAAGAAGGTTCAGGATCTCCCGGCGGGTGGGATCCGATAGCGCTTTGAAGCTGTCCTGAAAACCCATACAAATTCCCCCTTTCTAACATTTAGATAATTTTCTAAATATCTAAATAAAGACTATCACAGAAAGCGAAAAAAGTCAATGAAATATCAGTAAATTTCTGCTTGTCATTTGATGTGGTTGTGATATATTATAAGGGAACGTTATTCGAAGAGAAAACGCATCATTTAGGCTCTGTCCGGCTGGATGGATTTCTTATGTCATCGACATGATTTTTTCGTTATAAAAAGTGCTGACCTTTGGAGGCGGCAACTTTTATCCGTCTGATTCTGTTTTGCAGTCTGCCGTCCGGCAGAAAGATTTCTGATGCTTTCCCGATTTCGTTCGTTTCCCCAGAATAAAAAGTGCTGAAAGACAGGGGACGTAGGATTACGCCGTTTTATCAGCCAAAAAAGGAGAAAACATGAACAAGAACACAGCACAGCGTACCCGTTATATGGTGGAACTGGCCCTGATGTCAGCCATTATCTTTATAATGGCTTTCACGCCCCTTGGGTATTTCCGCACACCAGGACTTTCGATCACCTTTTTAACAGTTCCGGTGGCGGTAGGAGCGATCATCTTAGGGCCAAAAGGAGGAGCGGCCTGCGGTCTGGTCTTTGGCATCACCAGTTTGATTCAGTGCTTTATGGGCGGTACATTTGGCTCTATGCTGCTTAGCATCAATCCTCTGGGAACCGCCTTTACCTGCATCGTACCCCGGATCCTGGAGGGTCTGCTCTGCGGTCTGGTCTTTCAGGGAGTCAGAAAGGTGTCTTCGTCGAAAAATGGTGCGTATTTTGCTGCCAGCCTGGCGTGTCCGCTTCTGAATACGCTGCTGTTTATGAGCGCCGTGGTGCTTATTTTTTACCATACAGAATACATTCAGGGATTTGTGGAGGCCCTTGGGGTGTCCAATCCCTTTACCTTTGCAGCCGCTTTTGTGGGGGCGCAGGGGATGATTGAAGCGATTATATGCTTTGTGATTGCAGGCGCCGTGTCCCGGGCGCTGGGAGCGGCGCTGAAGGTGGCATAGATGCGCTGACAGCAATCTGAAAAACGAAAGAGGTGAAACGATCATGGAAAACTGGATCAAAGAGACAGCGGTTGCCGGCCTGGAAGGATTTCGTATCGGCCATGCTCAGAATGAAGAGGCAAAGACAGGGGTTACGGTGCTTTTATTTGACCGGGGAGCCAGAGTCGGGGTGGATATAAGCGGAGGCGGACCGGCTTCCCGGGAGACACCTCTGACCTCTCCTCTTACAGCGGATAATCCGGTAAATGCCATCGTGCTGTCCGGCGGATCTGCGTTTGGACTGGCAGCGGGAGACGGCGTAATGCGTTATCTGGAAGAACGCGGGATCGGATTCGATACCGGGTATGCCAAAGTACCGCTGGTATGTCAGTCCTGTATTTATGATCTTGGGATCGGAAGAGCAGACATCCGTCCGGACCAGGCCATGGGGTATGCTGCCTGTGTGGCGGCGGAAAACAAGGATTGCCGAAGCGGAAGTGTGGGCGGAGGGACCGGTGCCACGGTGGGGAAACTCTGCGGGATGGAGCGGTCCATGAAGTCGGGCATCGGGATCCATGCGGTGTCCATCGGGGCGCTTTGGATGGCAGCTGTGGTGGTGGTCAATGCACTTGGGGATATCTACAACCCCCACACCGGACAGAAGATTGCAGGACTTTTAAAGGCAGACAGGCAGGGGTTTGCAGATACCTGTCAGGAGCTTTACCGGCTCAGTCAGAGGACGGATCTGTTCCGGGGCAATACGACCATCGGAGCGGTGGTGACCAATGGAAGATTTTCCAAAGGAGAGATGAATAAGATCGCGTCCATGACCAGGAATGCCTATGCCCGCTGCATCCGCCCGGTGGGAACCATGGCGGATGGGGACACGATATACGCAGCTTCTGTAGGAGAGGTGGAGGCAGACATCAATATGGCAGGCACCCTTTCAGCGGATGTGATGGCTCAGGCAATTCAGAAGGCGGTCCTTCTGCCGCCTGTTTAAAAAGATGAAAAATATAGTCGTGTCTTCTTTCAGAGACTTCTTGTTTTCCGGATGTGATGTTCCAGGCTCTGGATGATCTGGTACAGGCCAAAGGCGATGATACACAGAATAATCAGAGCGGTGATCAGATAGTTCAGCTTGAAGATCTGGCTTGCATAGATGATCAAATAACCAAGTCCTTCCCTGGCGGCGAGAAATTCACCGATGATGACTCCCACCAGACACAGTCCGATATTGACTTTCAGGATACTGATGATGGAGGGAAGGCTGGAGGGGATGACCACGCAGCGCAGCACCTGCAGGCGGCTGCCGCCCAAGGTGTGGATCAGTTTGATCTTTTCTTCGTCGGTGTCTTTAAAAGCGGTATACATGCTGATGATGCTTCCGAAGACGGCTACCGACATGCCGGCCACGATGATGGTTCTTGTATTGGCGCCCAGCCAGACAATCAGAAGAGGTGCCAGGGCAGATTTAGGCAGACTGTTTAGAATAACGAGCCAGGGTTCCAGGATTTCGGAGACGGTGCCGGAGAACCACAGGATGGTGGCGGTTAAAAAGCTGACCAGGATGACCAGCAGAAAGCTTAAGAGGGTCTCATAAAGTGTGATTCCCGTATGGCGGAAGATGGAGCAGTCTTTGCTCATATCGAGGATGGTTCCAAGAACCCGGCCGGGGCTGCTGAAGATAAAGGCGTCAATCCAGTTAAGGTCGGCGCTTATCTCCCACAGCATCAGAAACAGGAAAAAGAAAAGGAACCGGAGGAAGGCCACCAGATGGTGGTGACGCCGGTGGTTTCTGACATATTCCGCCTGGGAAGAGGAGATGGGATTTTTATCCATTTGCGTTCAGCTCCTTCCAGATTTCATTAAAATAGTTTTTGAATTCCGGCGCCTGTCTGCGCTGCATGGGGATCAGATTTTTGTCTGAAAAGCGAATTTCCAGAATCCGGCAGATGCGGGCAGGGCGTTTGGACAGGATCAGAACCCGATCCGCCATGCTGATCGCTTCCGAGAGATCGTGAGTGACCAGGATGGCGGTCTTTTTTTCTTTCTTGATGATCGCATAGACATCGTCGCAGACGTTCAGCCTGGTCTGATAGTCCAGGGCAGAAAAGGGCTCATCTAAAAGAAGAAGGCTGGGATCCAGAGCCAGGGTGCGGATCAGGGCGGCCCTCTGGCGCATACCGCCGGAGAGTTCCGAGGGGCGGGAGTCTTTAAAGGCGAACAGTCCGTAGTCTTTCAGCATTTGTTCCACATGAGCCAGATTTTCAGGTGTCTCTTTTTTCTGAATCTCCAGTCCCAGTATGACGTTGCGGTATACAGTACGCCATTCAAAGAGATGGTCTTTTTGAAGCATATAACCGATCTTTGTCTGGTGTTCGTCAAGAGGCGACTGACGGAGCCGGATGGTTCCCTCCTCTGCGGGAATCAATCCAAAGAGAAGAGACAAAAGCGTGCTTTTTCCGCAGCCGCTGGGGCCGACGATAACGAGAAATTCGCCTTCATCGACAGAAAACGTAAGGTCAGAAAGTGCCTGGGTCTCGCCGGACAGCGTGTGGTAGGCGTGGCAGACATGGCTGACTTCCAGCAGTGGAGTCATAGACATACCTCCTTATGACAAGCGTGGGGACTGTAGAAAAGGTCCCGGGTTCTGATATTAAGATATGGATTTTACAGGGAATGGTGTCAGGAAAGTAACGGGTCATGAATGACCATGGATAAAAGCGCAGAGGATGGGACAGCTGACAGATAAGATCAATGAAGCACGGTCATGAAGGACCATGGATAAAAGTGCAGGAGCGGTTGACAATCCAGAAGAAAGAAAATAGAATGATAGTCATAAAGGAGAGCAAAAGAGGCGTATGAAGACAAGTACATTATTAAAGCGTTTTCTTCCATACTATCGGAAGTACAAAAACATCATGTTCATGGATCTGTTCTGTGCAGCGCTCACGACGGTCTGCGAGCTGGTGCTGCCGATGATGCTGCGGTATATCACGGATGTGGGAATGCGGGACCTGGCATCTTTAACACTTGGCACAATTCTGAGGATTGGGGGAATCTATTTTGCCCTTCGGATTGTCGATGGGATGGCCAGCTTTTATATGGCTTATACCGGTCATGTGATGGGAGCTGCCATCGAGACCGATATGAGAAAAGACGCCTTTGCTCATTTGCAGAAGCTGTCGGACAATTATTTTAATAACACAAAAGTCGGACAGATCATGTCCCGGATTACAAGCGACCTCTTTGATGTGACGGAATTCGCCCATCACTGTCCGGAAGAATTTTTCATCGCGTTTTTGAAGGCAGTGGTGTCTTTCGTGATATTAGCCAGGATCAATCTGCTTTTGACGGTCATCATTTTTCTTCTGATTCCGGTGATGGCAATCTCCTGTACTCATTTTAATCTGCAGGTGCGCAAAGCGTTCAGGCGTCAGCGGAATCACATCGGAGAACTGAATGCCCGGATTGAGGACAGTCTTCTGGGCAATAAGGTGGTCCGTGCTTTTGCCAATGAAGCCGTAGAACTGGACAAATTCAATCGGGACAACCAGGAGTTTTTGAAAATAAAGCGTCAGACTTACAAGTATATGGCGGCGTTTCAGAATACGATCCGGATTTTTGACGGACTGATGTATGTAGTCGTGATGGTGGCCGGGGGGATCTTTATGATGAAAGGGCTGATCGCACCGGCGGATTTGGTGGCTTATACCCTGTATGTGACCACACTTCTGGCGACGATTCGCAGGATTATCGAGTTTGCGGAACAGTTTCAGAGGGGAATGACAGGGATCGAGCGTTTTATGGAGCTTATGGATGCCACAGTGGATATTTTTGACGAAGAAGGAGCGGTTTTGCTGCAGGACGTAAAAGGGCAGATCACGTTTCAGCATGTGTCCTTTGCCTATGCAGACGATCATACGCCGGTGCTTTCTGACATCAATCTGACCATAAAGCCGGGAGAGAAGGTGGCGCTGGTAGGGCCGTCAGGAGGCGGAAAGACTACGCTTTGCAATCTGATTCCACGGTTTTATGATCCGACAAAAGGGGAGGTTCTCCTGGATGGGCAGGATATCCGGAAAGTGACCCTGCAAAGCCTGCGAAGCAATGTGGGGGTGGTTCAGCAGGATGTATATCTGTTCTCCGGAAGCGTCTATGAAAATATCGCTTATGGCAGGCCGGGGGCTTCGAAAGAGGAAGTTATGGAGGCTGCAAGATTATCCGGCGCACATGAATTTATCGAAAAGCTGAAGGATGGCTATGATACCTACGTGGGAGAGCGGGGAGTAAAGCTGTCAGGCGGGCAAAAGCAGAGAATCAGCATTGCAAGGGTGTTCTTAAAAGCGCCGAAGGTGCTTCTTCTGGATGAGGCGACGGCAGCACTGGACAACGAAAGTGAACATCTGGTGTCGGAATCTTTGGACCAGCTGGCGAAGGGAAGGACGACACTTACCATTGCTCACCGGCTGACAACTATCCACGGTGCAGACCGGATTCTGGTGCTCTCTGGAAATCAGATTGTGGAAGAAGGGAATCACGAGACGCTGATGAAGCAAAAAGGGATCTATTATCAGCTCTATACTTCATCGGAGATCGGCGGGAAAAGTGCCGGCTGCAATCAGACATAAAAAACTGCCGCTCCGGGTTAGAGTGACCGGGGCGGCAGTTTTTCAGATTCGCTGAAATCATTTAGTGATCAGAGTCAAAATGGATGTTTTCCTTTTCAGAAGCAGTCTTTTTGCCGGAACTTAGGGCTGCTTTTTTCTGCTCGATGTTTGCCAGATGGACGGAGATCGCCGTGCAGAATTCGGACACTTCATCTTCCACAGCTTCTCCGGCGGCAAATTTTTTGTAGTAGAAAGCACCAATCTTGGCCTGGAGTTCCCGGATGGATTTCTCATCGTTTAAGATCTGCGTTTTCAGCCGGGTATCTTCTAAGACTTCTCCAGTCTTCGATGCAGCGTTTTTTGCAAGTTCATTCATTTTGTCAAATATTTCCATGGTAACCTTCCTCCTTGTGGTGTTTCCGTCCATACGTGTTAAGGTATTTTTGGAAAGATAGTCCTGGACCTCGTCAAACGTGGGCATAACCCGAAGGGCGCCTTTTCTGGTTGTGATGATGGAGGCCGCGGCATTGGCGAAAGTCAGCATCTCCTGAAGCTGATCATCCGTCAGACCGGTGAGGCCATGATCCAGTACATAGTTGATGATACAGGCGCAGAATGTATCTCCGGCGCCGGTGGTCTCGATGGTGTTTTCCTGAAGAAACGGTGCAACTTCCACATAACCATCCTGGTAATAGGCACGGCTTCCGTCTTTGCCCATGGACACCAGGATCAGCGGGATTGGAAATTCCGCCCGGATCGCAGCGACTCCTTCGGTGAAATCCTCTTTTCCGGTAAGCCACTGGATTTCATTGTCGGAAATTTTCAGGATGTCACACTGACCAAGTCCCCAGCGGATCTCTTCCTTGGCATGATCCAGGGAGTCCCAAAGCGGTTCCCGAAGATTCGGGTCAAAACTTATGAGGGCACCGGCTTCTTTGGCTTTCGTGACTGCTTTGATCGTTGCATCTTTTACCCCGTCGTGCGTCATGGAAAGCGTGCCGAAGTGAAACAGCCGGGTGTCACTGATCAGATCTTCTTTCAGCTCGTCCGCCCGCAGCATCATGTCTGCCCCGGGGTTCCGGTAGAAGGAAAAATCCCGGTCGCCATCTTCAAATGTATGTACAAGAGCGAGTGTTGTGTGCACTTCCTCATCCATCATCAGATTTTCTGTTCCAATGCCGAGTTCTTCCAGCGTTTTTTTCAGAGTCAGGCCAAACTGGTCTTTGCCGACTTTGCCGATAAAGGCTGTTTTTTTGCCCAGATTGTTCAGCATGGAAAGCACATTGCATGGTGCGCCGCCGGGATTTGCCTCAAAAAGCCCGTTGCCCTGTTCGCTGAATCCGTTTTGGGTAAAATCAATCAACAATTCGCCCAATGCAACAACATCATATGTCTTCATGGAATTACCTCCTGATTAAAGTTCCGCTACAGCCCGCCCAATGCCCTCTTGTCTAGAAGGATTTTCTGCTGCATGAAGCATCAGAAAAACCTTCTGGGCATTGTCTGGGCTTGCGCTGATTTAAAGTTCCGCTACAGCCCATCCAATACCCCTTTGTCTAGAAGGATTTTCTGCTGCATAAGGCATCAGAAAATCCTTCTGGGCATTGTCTGGGCTTGCGCTGATTTTCTTATGATCTATTGTACCAAATATATTGCTAAATGAAAAGGCCTCATCCTCAATCTGTTTTCCTGGGTTTTCACTTAGAATGCCCGGATGCTGTCTCCATCTTCTCCGTCTTCCTGTCGAATCTCCCGAATAACCACCTCGTAACGGTAACTGTCGCTGACCGGTACTGTAACCGTATCCCCGACCCGGTGATGCAAAAGAGCCTTTCCAAGAGGCGACTCAATGCTGATGAGGTTTTTCATGGAATTTCCCCGGATGCTGGTGACGATCTTGTAAGTCTCGCATTCGTCATCTTCCTCGATGTAGACGGTGACGCTTTTGTTGAGTCCGACTTCATCAGACGAAGAACGGTCCTCCACGATGACGGCATTTTTCAGCATCCGCTCCAGATAGCGGATCCGGCTGTTGTTGGTTCCGTTTTCCCGTCTTGCGGCGTAATACTCAAAATTCTCGCTTAAATCGCCCTGGGCTCTGGCTTCCCGGACGGCGTCCAGGATCTGAGGCCGAAGGACCAGCTTGCGGTGATCAATCTCTGCCTGAATCTTTTCCACATCTTTTCTGGTCAGTTTTTCTTTCATGTGCGGTAAACCTGCCTTTCTTTTGACCTCGGAGTTAAAGCAGGATGATTCCGTGTTGTAAGGCCGTTTCCCGGGTGTCATCCGGCCAGATGGAGGCCTGGACTTCGCCGATGTGCGCCTTCCTTAAGAAAAACATACAGATTCTGGACTGTCCGATTCCTCCGCCCACCGTGTAGGGAAGTTTCTTGTCCAGGATCGCTTTCTGGAATGGAAGATCTGCGCGCTCCTCACAGCCTGCAAGCTTTAACTGCTCAGCCAGGGAGTCTTCGTCCACCCGGATTCCCATGGAAGAGAGTTCCAGTGCGTGCCCAAGGACCGGGTACCAGACGATGATGTCGCCGTTTAAACTCCAGTCGTCGTAGTCCGGAGCCCGGCCGTCGTGGGGTTCCCCGTTGCTCAGCCGGCCGCCGATCTGCATCAGGAAGACGGCACCTTTTTCCTGGACGATCCGGTTCTCCCGTTCCTTTGGAGTCAGGTCCGGATAGAGATCCAAAAGTTCCTGGGAGGTGATGAAGAAGATCTCTTTTGGAAGAATCTCTTCGATATAGTCATAGCGGATGGCCATGTACTTTTCGGTCTTTTTCAGGGCCTTATAGATCTTGCGGACTGTTTCTTTGAGATAATCCATATTCCGGTCCTGCTTTAAGATGATCTTTTCCCAGTCCCACTGATCCACGTAGATGGAGTGAATGTTGTCGGTATCTTCATCCCGTCGGATGGCATTCATATCGGTGTAGAGTCCTTCTCCCACATGGAAGCCGTACTGTTTCAGGGCGTTGCGCTTCCACTTGGCAAGTGAGTGGACGATCTCCACAGGACGGTCATCCTGCTCCTTGATGCCAAAAGAGACCGGGCGCTCCACACCATTTAGGTTGTCATTCAGACCGGATTCCGGCTTGACAAACAGTGGGGCGGAGACCCGGAGCAGATAGAGCTGCTCGGAAAGAGTCTGCTGGAAAAAATCCTTCACCGTCTTGATGGCGATCTGGGTGTCATAGAGAGGCAGATCCGAGTGATAGTTTTCAGGTATGTATAGATGTTCCATATGATTTCCTCCGGATTCGTATTTACACCGATACAGTATAGCACAAAATGACGGGCATGGAATATTAAATTCTCCTAAATTTCTGTTAAAAAATCGACAAATGCACATTTTTCGTGTAAAATAGAGTCGGAGGTGTGGAAGATGAAGGTGGCACTTGGACAATTGCATTTACACTGGGAAGACAAAGAGGCGAATCTTCGGGTGGTGGAAGCTTACCTGGAACTTCTGGCAGAAAATGGAACAGAATTGTTCCTTCTTCCGGAGATGAGTCTGACTGGATTTTCCATGCACACAGAGCGGATAAAAGAGAAATCCAAAGAGACCATAAGTCTGATCCGGGCACTTTGTGAAAAGTACCGGATGGCCGCAGGGGTGGGATGGGTAAAAGACAGCGGAACGTTTTGTGAAAATCATTACTCTATCGTGACACCACAAGGAGAGATTCTTGACAGCGTGAAACTGCATCCGTTTCGCTTCGGAGGGGAGGCTGAACACTTTCAGGGAGGCGACTCTCTTGCGGTCTGTGATTATGGGGGCTTTACCATCGGAGTCCAGATCTGCTATGATCTGCGTTTTCCGGAACCCTTTCAGATTCTGTCGAAAAAGGCGGATTTTATCCTGGTGCCGGCCAACTGGCCCGGAGCCAGAAGCGGGCACTGGAAATGTCTTTTAAAAGCCCGCGCCATAGAAAATATGGTATATGTGGCGGGGATCAACTGTGCCGGGGAGATCGGGGACCTGTTTTACTCCGGAGATTCCAGGATCTGCGCTCCGGACGGAACGAAGCTGAAAAAAGAGACCTTTTGTCTGCCGGGGAGATGCCCGGAAGAGCAGATTCAGGTGTATGAACTGCAAAATGATGTACATAGATACAGAACGTGTTTTCCGGTGAAAGAGGACCGAAGGGAAGCACTCTATCAAAGATTACAGGAAGAGACACAGAGATTATGAAAGAAAAAAATGAACTGATCGGCCTGGGAGCAATGGAAGGCATGGGATTTTTGCGGACGACTGCGGAGGGCCAGCTGGCAGATATTCCGATTAGGATTCCGACTTTTATGACACTTTTGATGCAGTACCGCTGTGCCATCCGGGAGATTGAAACCAAACTGAAAGTGCTGAATGAGGAATTCTCTTTGGAGCATGAACGAAATCCCATCGAGTCCATTGAGAGCCGTGTGAAGGAACCAATCAGCATCATTGAAAAGATGAACCGTAAAGGATATGAACTGTCAGTGGAGAGCATCGAAAAAAATTTGAATGATGTGGCAGGAGTCCGTGTTATCTGTTCTTTTGTGGAGGATATCTATTACCTGGCTTCCATGCTTTCCGCTCAGGATGATCTGGAAGTGGTGACGGTCAAAGACTACATCAAGCATCCCAAAAAGAACGGGTATCGAAGCCTTCATCTGATTATTCAGATACCGATCTTCCTTTCCAGTGAGAAGAAATACATGCGGGTGGAAGTGCAGTTTCGCACCATTGCCATGGATTTCTGGGCCAGCCTGGATCATAAACTGAAGTACAAAAAGAACGTAAAAAATCCGGAGCTGATCGTAAACGAACTTCGCAAATGTGCGGATATCATCAGCAGAGTGGACCTGCGCATGCAGGAAATTCGAAATATGATCGAAGAAGGAGAGCTGTGACATTACGGTTCACACCATGGCGAATCACTTCGCTGATTCGTCATGGACCAGTACCGTTATGGTGTCAAAGCATATGCCCCATCGCCGCAGGCGATTTCCAATGGGCATATGCGATTACGTTCACAGGGTACCTGTGAACAGTAACGCTGTGACAGGCGATAAAAAAATATTTCGTGGAAATTTTTGACAAGTAACATTTGTTACGGTATAATCAGGACAGAAAGGGTATGTTATATACAGAAACCAACATACAACAGGAGGTGCAACATGAAAAAATATGTGTGTGGGCCATGCGGCTATGAGTATGATCCGGAAGTCGGCGATCCGGATAACGGGATTGCTCCGGGAACTGCTTTTGAAGATCTTCCGGAAGATTGGGTATGCCCGATCTGCGGAGTAGGCAAGGAAGATTTCGAAGAAGCGTAAGAAAGATGGGGAATGTCGAAAGGCATTCCCATTTTCCGGTCTGTGGGACCAAAAGCGGGAATACATATGAATGATTATCTGCAAAGTCCGCTGTTTGGGCGGATATCAAGAGAAGAGGCATCACGGATGCTTTCCTGTTCCCGGGCACAGTTTCGGGAGTATCCGGCCGGGAGTCTGATCTTCGGGGAACATGACAAACCCAAGTACCTGTACCTTCTGCTGGACGGAAAAGTGCAGATCTCGAAGCATCTTCCCTCGGGAAAACGCAATCTTTTATTTCAGGTAAAAGAGCTGGAGGTGTTCGGTGAGATCTTTGTTTCCGCGGCGCAGGAGTATTACTGGTATGAAGCTTCGGCGGTCAGGCCTTCCCGGGTATTGAGTCTTCCCTACCATTTTATTTATGGGGTGTGTCAGAACGCCTGTGATCATCACAAGATGGTGATCCGCAATCTTCTGGATATCCAGGCAAAAAACAACCTTCAGATGACGAAAAAACTTCATATTATTACAAACACCACCTTAAAACAGAAGCTTGCTCTTTGGCTTATGGAGATAAGCGGCGGACAGAAAAAAGCGGTGATGGATATGAACCGGGAAGAGCTGGCCGACTACTTAGGCGTGACAAGGCCCTCTTTGTCCCGGACGATGATGGAACTGCAGAAACAGGGGATTATCCGGATCGAGGGAAAAACGGTCTGGATTGACCATATGGAAGAACTTGAAAAGATTATGGAGGATGAATGATGAAAGACGTAACCGTTACCGAATCAATCTTATATGTGGGCTGTGACGACAAAGATATCGACTTGTTTGAAAGCCAGTATCATGTACCAAACGGTGTATCCTATAATTCCTATGTGATTATGGATGAAAAGGTTGCTGTTATGGATACGACAGATCCCAGAGTGACAAAAGAGTGGCTGTCCAATGTGGAGAAGGTGCTGAAAGACCGGACTCCGGATTATCTGGTCATCAATCATATGGAACCGGATCATGCGGGCAATATTCAGAAAATCGCGGAAAAGTATCCCAACATGAAGCTGGTCAGCAATGCGAAAGTATTCACCATGCTTCCCCAGTTCTTTGACTTTGACCTGGCGGACCGCACTATTGTGGTGAAGGAAGGGGATACGCTTTCTCTGGGAACGCACACCCTGCAGTTTTTCCTGGCGCCCATGGTTCACTGGCCGGAGGCAATGGTTACTTATGAACAGTCTGAAAAAGTACTGTTTTCCGCAGACGGTTTTGGAAAATTCGGTGCGCTGGATACAGAGGAAGAGTGGGCGGATGAGGCAAGGCGCTACTTTATCAACATCGTGGGCAAATACGGCACCCAGGTGCAGGCACTGCTGAAGAAGGCAGCGACTCTGGATATCGCCGTCATCTGTCCTTTACACGGACCGATTCTGAAAGAAAACCTTGGATATTATATCGGAAAACATCTGACCTGGTCTTCCTATGAGCCGGAGGAGGAAGGCATTGTGGTGGCATGTGCCTCCATTCATGGCAATACCAAAAGAGCCATGCAGAAATTCGTGGAGATCCTGAAAGAAAAAGGGGCAAAAAATGTGGTGTTCTTTGATCTGGCAAGAGATGATATGGCGGAAGCCATCTCCTGTGCATATCGCTATGATCGGCTGGTGCTGGCAAGTGCCACCTATGATGCAAGCCTGTTCCCGTGCATGGAGGACTTTTTGTATCATTTAAAGATCAAGAATTTCCAGAACCGCAAAGCAGCCATCGTAGAGAACGGATCCTGGGCGCCCATGGCCGGAAAGCACATCAAGGCTTATCTGGAAGGAATGAAAGATATCCAGCTTGTGGAGCCGGTGGTGACGATCAAGTCCACCATGAGCGGGAAAAATCTGGAAGAGCTCAAGGCGCTGGCAGACGCTCTGCTCTAATCCCGATGCCTGCTGCATAACAAAGTGCAAAGAAAGACGAGTAAGAAGCGATTGCTTTTTGCCCGTCTTTTTTTCGCTGCGCAGCAGTAGTGCTGTTTTGTAAATATAAGTATTATCCGATAAATTGATTGGCAATCGACACTTTGCATGTGCGCACGACAAACGCATTGACAGTTATTTGGGAATTACCTATAATAAGACACAGTAAAGAAAGGCAGGTATTCTATGGAAGATTCTAAGAAGGAAATCCTGGTTCTGTATGGGGAAGATTATAAAGAGATGACGCTTCGCATCTTAGAAGAGGCGGACCTGGCGGGGCAGATTGGTGACCGGAGAAAACGGATCGGAATCAAGCCGAATCTGGTCTCTGCAGTGCCTGCTTCTGAGGGGGCGACGACCCACCCGGAAGTGGTGGAGGGCCTTCTGGTCTATCTGAAAGAGCATGGATTTGAAAATCTGGTGCTTATGGAGGGCTCCTGGGTAGGAGAAAAGACCGCATATGCTTTTGAGGTCTGCGGATACCGGGAACTGACAGAGCGTTTCGGGGTCCCCTTTGTGGACGCACAGAAAGAGCGCCCGGTGACGGTGGACTGCAAAGGGATGGAACTTCATATCTGCGCCTGTGCACTTGATGTGGATTTTATGATCAATGTGCCGGTGATGAAAGGACACTGCCAGACCCATATTACCTGTGCCTTGAAAAATATGAAAGGCCTGCTGCCCAATCCGGAAAAACGGCGGTTTCACACCAAAGGCCTCCATGGACCTATCGGACACCTGGCAGCCGGGATCCGGCAGGATTTTATCCTGGTGGACAGCATCTGCGGGGATTTAAGCTTTGAGGACGGCGGAAATCCGACTGTGATGAACCGGATTTTTACGGCCAAAGATCCGGTGCTCTGCGACGCCTATGTGTGCCGCCTGCTTGGATATAAGACCGAGGAAGTGCCCTATATCGGGATCGCGGAATCCTTAGGGGCGGGAAGTGCAGATTTGTCCTGTGCAGTGATTCGAAAACTGAATCAGCCGGATGCCAGGGCTGTGCTTCCGGACCGAAGAAAGGTCTTAAGACTTTCCGAGGCAGTGGATGAAGTGGATTCCTGCAGTGCCTGCTACGGATATCTGATCCCGGCGCTGGATCTGCTGGACAAAGAAGGGCTCCTGCAGGATTTTCCGGAGAAAATCTGTATCGGGCAGGGGTATAAGGGAAAGACGGGAATCCTTGGCATCGGAAACTGCACCAGAGAATTTGCCCACAGCCTGAAAGGATGTCCCCCTACTGAGACTGAGATGTATGAATTTTTGAAAACATATCGAAGACAGAGAGAGACCATCTCCTGAAAGGAGCAAGTTACGTTTGAAAGAACAAAACTACACAGAGCCAGATAAAAAAGAACAGGCACTTCTGGTGGGAGTTGACCTGCACGACGGAGAAGATTTTGAGCGCTCCATGGAGGAGCTTTCCCAGCTGGCACAGGCCTGTGGCATGGAGGTGGCCGGACAGATTACCCAAAACCTGCCAAAGCTTCATCAGGCATTGTATATGGGTAAAGGAAAGCTTCTGGAGATTCGGGAAAGTCTGGAAGAGGGGGAGATTGATCTTTTGATCTTTGACCGCTCCCTGACACCGACGCAGCTTCGGAACTTGCAGAGTCTTTTGGACTGTCCGATTCTGGACCGGACCACGCTGATTTTGGAGATCTTTGCCGCCCGTGCAAAGACAAGAGAGGCAAAGCTGCAGGTGGAATATGCAAGACTTCAGTATGTGCTCCCGCGTCTGACCGGTATGCACAAAGCTCTGAGCCGTCAGGGCGGGGGCAGTGGTCTGGCCAACAAGGGGGCTGGGGAAAAGAAGCTAGAGCTGGACCGCCGGCGTATTGAAAAGCGGATGTCGGAGCTTCGAAGGGAACTGAAAAAGATCAGCCAGGAGCGAAAGACCCAGAAAAAGAGACGGATGGAGGGGAGGACCCGGCGGGTTGCCCTGGTAGGTTATACCAATGCCGGAAAGTCCACATTGATGAACCGGATGCTGGACCGGTATACAAGGGATCCTTCCAAAAAGGTGCTGGAAAAGGATATGCTTTTTGCGACCCTGGACACAACGGTGCGAAGGATCTGTACAGGAGCCGGCGGAGAGTTTCTGCTCTCAGATACGGTGGGCTTTATCCACCAGCTCCCGGCAGGGCTGATCAAAGCGTTTCGGTCTACTTTGGAGGAAGCCAAGGAAGCAGATCTTCTGCTGCATGTGCTGGATTATTCCGACGAATCTTACCGAAAACAGCGGGAAGTGACAGAGGAGACACTGCGGGATTTAGGCGCCGGGGATATTCCCGTCATCTATATCTACAACAAAGCGGATCTGCGCACGGATTTTGCCTCGCTTCCGGTCATCCGGGATAACCGGATCTATCTGTCTGCCAGGACAGGAGCCGGGATACCGGAATTAGTGGAAATGATTCTGAATACAAAGGGAAGCGGGCGGTAAACCATACAGACAGGAGCGTGTGTAAATGGAGATGAAAGCGGCATCCGGAAGGGAACTTCGATGGATGAAAAAGATATATTTGGAGGCGTTTCCAAAGTCCGAGCGCAAGCCCTTTGGGATGATGAAGTACAGGGCAAGACAGGGAACGATGGAACTGTTTGTGATCAAAGAGGAAAGACGGCTGGTTGGATTGGCCATTACGGTTCTGTATCAGGATCTGGTGCTTTTGGATTATTTTGCCATAGACCGGGCTGTTCGGGGACAGGCGTATGGTTCGAGAGCACTGCAGCTTCTAAAAGAGCACTATAAAGGGAAAAGATTTCTGCTGGAGATTGAGCTTTTGGATGATCGTGCGCCGAACCAGGAGGCACGTATCCAGAGAAAGCACTTTTATCTGAAGAACGGAATGAAGGAGACCGGCCTTCAGGTCTGTGTGTTTCAGGTTCCCATGGAGGTGCTGACCGACGGAAGTTCGGTGACATATGAGGAATATCACGAATTATACCGGGATTCCATCGGAGCATTTTTTGCCCGTAAAGTAACACGCCTCTAAATTTTGTGTGTTCTTTGCACGTATTTGTGATATAATTTCGGCAGAGACGAAAGACGACAAAAATGAGGAGTTTATGAGGATATGAGACGGAGAAGAAAAAAAATCCGGAAGGTGGGCAATGTGCTTGTAAAAAGCCGGGCCCAGCTGGACGGGATCCGGGAGAGCGGAAAGATCAATACGGCGGTTCTTGACTATGTGGAACAGCATATCCACGCGGGGATTTCCACTGCCCAGATAGATCAGTGGGTCTACGAACGGACGACCGGGTGCGGAGCGGTCCCGGCTCCCTTAAATTATGAAGGATTCCCCAAAAGTGTCTGTACTTCCCTGAACAGTGTGGTCTGTCATGGGATTCCTGATGAAAAAACGATCCTGAAAGAGGGGGATATCATCAATGTGGATGTGTCTACGAATTATAAAGGATACTATTCGGATGCATCCCGCACCTTTTGCATCGGGGCAGTCAGCAGGGACAAAAAACGTCTGGTACAGGTGGCGAAGGAGGCTGTCAGTGTGGGGCTGATGCAGGTAAAACCATGGAGACCCATCGGGGATATGGGGCATGCAGTCCATATGTTTGTGGAAAGCCAGGGCTATACGGTGGTGGAGGAGATCGGAGGCCACGGAGTCGGACTGGAGTTTCACGAGGATCCCTGGGTCAGCTATGTGGCCCCAAAAGGCAGCGGCGAGCTGATGCTGCCGGGGATGGTTTTTACCATCGAGCCCATGATCAACATGGGTTCGCCGGAGTTCTATGTGGATGAGTCAAACGGCTGGACCGTCTATACAGAAGACGGAATGCCCTCCGCCCAGTGGGAAGTCACCGTGGCAGTCACAGAAGACGGATATGAAATTATGTCCTGGTAGGACAGAAACGGAACTTTAAAACAGCGAAGGTCCAACCGAAGCCCAGATGCAGGAGAGGACGCGAAGCGTCCAAGAATGCATCTGCTTCCAGGGCGGAGGAGGGACAGGAGCGGAACTTTAATATGAGGTTAGAATATGGAGTATACGTATCCGGAATATTTATATGATTTTCAATGCGACGCATCTGCCTGCAGTGATACCTGCTGTGTGGGATGGAACATCATGATCGATCCGGTATCTTTGAAAAAATACAGGAAGTATCCGGGTTTTTTCGGCAACCGGCTGAAAAACTCCATAGACTGGGAGAAGGAATCCTTTGAACAGTACAATGGACGCTGCGCTTTTTTGAATGAAGAGAACCTGTGCGACATCTACACAGAGGCAGGGGAAGACATGCTCTGTAAAACATGCACCCGCTATCCGAGACATTATGAAGAGTACGAGAATCTTCGGGAGATTTCTTTATCTTTGTCCTGTCCGGCGGCGGCCAGGATGGTTCTGGGGCAGAAAGAGCAGCTTATGTTTTTAAACGAATACCGGGAGACCCCGGAGGAAGAATATGAGCAGTTTGACTTCTTTCTTTTTACCAAACTAAATGAGATCCGGGATTATTTTTATCGGGTTATCCAGGACCGGGACCGGTCCGTTGCACATCGCATGGCGATGATTTTGTGCACCGCTCACGATCTGCAGAAACGCATTGACAGAGCGCAGCTTCATGAAGTGGATGATCTTCTAAAGCGCTATCAGAAGCCTTCTTTCTGGAAGACAGCCGAAAAAAAATTTGCCCTCTATGAGAACCGGGGGGTGGAAAAAAGGATACAGCGCTGGAAACTTTGGCAGAAACTGTACCGACTGGAGGTGCTTCGTCCCCGCTGGCGGGAGTATCTGAAAAAGCAGGAAGAGTATCTGTATCAGGATCTGTCTCAGGAAATATATGAAAAGGCCTGGCAGGAATTTGCAGACACCAGCCCGGACCGGGCCGTGGAATATGAGCAGCTTTTGATGTATTATATTTTCTGCTATCTGTGCGGTGCTGTCTACGACGAGGATCTGTTCAGCAAGGTGAAGCTTGCGGTAGTACATACGATGCTGATCCAGGAGATGGATTTCGGAGTCTGGCTGTCCAGGGAGAAAGGGTTTTCTTTCGAGGACCAGGTGGAGCTGGTCCATCGCTACGCCCGTGAGACAGAGCACTCGGATCCGAATATGGAAGCGATGGAGTGTATGGCAGCAGAAGACGAGGCGTTCTGCCTGGAAAAACTGCTCCGGGGTGTATTGGGCTGAAACCAAAAACAACAAGCATTTACTACCATACAAAATGCCTGGCATGGAACGTGTTTTCATAATGTTTTGTGCCTGAACGAAGCGAAAGGAATGGATATTAAAAATGAGTATACGAATTGGAATTTTAGGTTATGGAAATCTGGGCCGCGGCGTGGAATGTGCCATCCGCCAGAATCCGGATATGGAACTTGCAGCGATATTTACCAGAAGAAATCCGGAAGATGTGAAAATTTTAACAAACACAGCGAAAGTCTGCCCGGCCGGGGAGGCTGCACAGTGGAAGGATCAGATTGATGTATTGATACTGTGCGGAGGAAGTGCCACTGATTTGCCGAAACAGACCCCGGAATATGCGAAGCTGTTTCATGTGGTGGACAGCTTTGACACCCATGCACGGATCCCGGAGCATTTTGCGGCAGTGGACGCATCCGCGAAGGAGGCAAAGAAAACGGCTGTGATTTCTGCAGGTTGGGATCCAGGCATGTTTTCTCTGAACCGTCTGTATGCCAACGCCATTTTGCCGGAAGGCAGAGACTACACATTCTGGGGCAAAGGCGTAAGCCAGGGCCACTCGGATGCCATCCGCCGGATCGAAGGCGTGCGGGATGGGAAACAGTACACCATTCCGGTGGAAGAGGCACTGGAGGCGGTCCGCAGCGGAGAAAATCCCAATCTGACTACAAGACAGAAGCATACAAGAACGTGCTTTGTGGTGCTGGAAGAAGGAGCAGATGCAAAAAGAATAGAACATGAGATCAAGACCATGCCCAACTATTTTGCAGACTACGACACAACCGTGCATTTTATCAGCGAGGAAGAATTGAAAAGAGACCACAGCGGAATTCCCCATGGCGGTTTTGTGCTTCGCAGCGGTGTGACCGGATGGGAGAAAGAACACCGCCATCTGATTGAGTATCGTCTGAAGCTGGATTCCAATCCGGAGTTTACATCCAGTGTCATCGTGGCCTGTGCAAGAGCGGCATACCGGATGGCGTCAGCCGGACAGTACGGCTGCAAGACGGTATTCGATATTCCGCCGGCATACTTAAGTGCAAAAAGCGGAGAAGAATTAAGAGCATCCATGCTGTAAATCCGCGTTCCAATATTTTCGGAAGCAGGAATCCTGGAAACTTTACAGACTGGCCAGCCAGTCCGTAAAGTGTTCCCGGATGATTCCAAAGGGCGCAGGTCCAAAATCCAGAAGAAAAGTATGAAAATCTTTCGGGACAAAACGCTCTCCCAGTGCTTGTTCGGCGGTCTCCCGCATCTTGGTAATCTCCAGATATCCAACATAGTATTTCATATAATTGGCCGGATCTTCGCACACGACCTGATAAAGATGTGCGGCGGCTGCGGGATTGTCAATGCCCATGGTGTCGTTGAGAAAAATGGCCAGTTCCTCGGAGGATATGCCTTCGTAGTTGACCTGATAATCAGCCAGGGCATACAGGGCCAGATAGGCAGATTCGTTCAGTGCCAGCAGACTGGCCAGTTCCGGGGTGATGCCTTCTTCCCACTGGTAGGAAAGATACTGCACATAGGTGGCCCAGCCCTCCACGTAGCAGGAGAAACTCAGCAAAGCCCGCAGACGGCTGTGGTTCACCCGGTTAAAATAATTGCACTGATACAGATGTCCGGGGTAGCCTTCATGGGCCATGACCGTGTAGATGTCCTGTCGGGCAGCGGCAGAGGAGCGGTTGATATAGATAAAGTTCTCGTCGGGGGTGTCAATGGGCGGGGACAGATAAAAGGCAGGGCTTGAGAAGTCTTCCAGTGCTTCCGGAAGCATCCGGACTTCATAAGAGCAGGCGGGAAGCGGCGGAAAGTCGTCCAGCAGCTTTTTCTGCAGATCAGCAAGGGCTTCCATAGGGTCCTGGATGGGAGGCTGGAAAGAAGAGATGCGTGCAAGCAGCCGGGGCTGTTCGTACAGCAGGTCATAGGCAAGCTTGAATTCTGTCTGCATGCGTTCTTTGATGGCTTCCTGCAGGGCCTCGGGATTCGGATAGGAAGTGAAAGTGGAGGCTTTCAGAAGATATTCATAATATGCTTTTCCGTCAGGCAGATCAGAGGTTCCGATTGGAAGATCCAGATGCCCTTTCAGGCTTGAAAGCCCTTCGGTCAGAAGAGTATAGGCATTCGTGAAATCATTTTTCAGGATGGTTTCATTTTGGCTCAGATAGGCGGTGCGCTCCTGGTCTGTCAGGTCTGTCAGGGTGTCCAGACGGCTTTGAAACGTCTCGGCCATCATTCCTTTTTCCGGCGCATCAAGGTAGACCTGACAGGAATCCAGCACGCCGTCGATGGTCAGATCCGAGAGAAAGATGCCGGCTTCTGTCTGGGCCTGGGTGTATTCCAGAAGCTGCTCATAGTAATTGTCAATATCGGCCAGAAGGGACAGGTAATGTTCCACGTCCTTTCGGTTTCGAAAAGGGTATTCGGCCAGAAGGATGGGAAGTTCTACCTGAATTCCGCTGACGGAAGAGAAGGGGTAGTCGTAGAGATAAAATCTTGCTCCTTCCCGCCGGGTGTTCATATATTCCAGAAGAATATCGTAGTCAATCTGAAGGTCAGAGGAGAGTCTGTCCCGGTCAATGGTCAAAAGTTCCTGAAATTCTTCCTCCAATTCTGCATAGTTTGCCCGGATACTTTCCGGATTATAATCGCCCAGAGTCTCCGGGAAATCGGTGATCCCGTAAGCTTTTGGATCAGAAAGGGTGGAATGCATGGTCAGTCCGGAGCTGGTGACTGTTTCATAGAACAATTCTTCTACCATGCGGGTAAAATGTTCCTCATCAGAAAGCGTCGGTTCTGGAACCGCTTTGGAAACGGTGTCTTTGGGGCTGCAGCCGCAGAAAAGAATCGAGACGGCAAGAAAAAGCGCAAAAAATTTCAGGTGACAGGTGTGTTTTGGATTCATAGTGTGTTTCCTCCGTCGATACCTCCATTATAGTGGATTTTGGATCAATATGCAAACAGATTGTAGAGGCTGTCCGTACTGATTTTTGGATCGGGGAACTTGCATCTGATCGGCAAATCGTGTATAGTGGTAATATCAGTAAAATTTTTAAAGAAAGGGTAAAAAAATGTTTCAAAGAGGGAAAAAAGTTTTAAGAAGTGTCCTGGCATATGTACTGGTGCTGACCTGTGTACTGGGAGCGCTGCCGGGAAGCGTGATGGAGGCCTGCGCGGCACCCTCCGATGCGCCATACGGGCATGACAATCTGCCTGTCGAATATACGACGCTTGACGAAGGAACGGTGACAAGCGAGGCCAAGGGAAAGCCGAAAGTGCTGATCTTTTTTGGAGCAAGATGCGGAAACAGCAGATATGCCATTCAAGACATCTGCAGTGGATCTTATGATTTTTCAGATGTTGATATGGTGGCGGTGGAAATACAGACCAACAAAGAGCAGGCCCAGACTTTTAAAAACAACTACGGGAATGATAAGATCACCTTTGCATATGATTTCAATGGAAGTGCAAACCGCAGTGCCTGGGACTATCTGGATCGGGCCGGCATGGATAGATTAAGTGGTATGTCGCTGCCGTTTATAATTTACATTGACAAAAACAATAAGTTCCAGTATGCATTCGCTGGAGCTACGACTGCAAAGACGGTGCGTGATAACATCGATCGCTACTGCCTGTCAAAAGAGGTGCAGGAGCCTTCGCGCAACACGACGACGGTTCAGGTGAATGTGGAGTATCATCAGGCGGAAGCCCGCAAGATGCTTGGCATGGTCAATGCATTTCGGACAGGAGATGACGCCTGGTACTGGAATGAGAACAATTCGGTGAAATTTCCGGCCAAAGGTCTTCAGGCTTTGTCTTATGACTACAAGCTGGAAGAGATTGCCATGAAGCGTGCGGCGGAGCTTGCCATGAGCTACAGCCATACAAGGCCAAATGGCGAGGATACGAGATCGGCTTTCCTGGAAGCAGGTTATGCTGACTCCATGGGTGAAAATATTGCAGCTGGTGTAGGTTCCAGCCTGTCAACGGCTCAGAACACCTTTGTGGCATGGAGGGAGGATGAGAAAAAGTACGAAGGCCAGGGACACAGACGGAACATGCTGAATGGGATGTTTACCTCCATCGGAATCGGCTGTGTCTATTACAATGGTACTTATTACTGGGCGATGGAGCTGGGCGGTGCCCGGACCGGGGCGCAGGACTCCAGGATCGACGGTGCCAGAACCGTACCAGTGGAGATTAAGAATGAGGATATCCGGTCTCTTACGGTGGATAATAAAACACTCACAATCGGCATCGGCAACACAGCAGCGGCTCCGGCTGTGCGGGTAAATGTGGCTTCTCCGGATATGTGGCCGCCTGCAAACTCTGGAGTTTTTAAGGGGTATCCCTCCGGTACGGTAAGTTCTTCCTGGAGTGTGGCCAATTCTTCGGTTGTGTCCTTTGAGAATGGAACGTTTGTCGGAAAAGCGAAGGGGACAACGACTGCAACGGCAACCGTGGCAGGAAAGAGTGTGGCGGTTACCCTGAAAGTGTCCGGTTCTTCCGGCAGCAACAACGGAGGCGGAAGTTCGATTCCGGAATATTCCGATGATGTGACAACCATCGCGGTGAACCAGATAAAATACAATACGCTGCAGCTTAGCTGGGCCGGGACGAAGGATGCAAAATCCTATGAGATTTATTATTCTACTTCTCCCAATTCCGGATTCCGCCGTCTGGCGAATGCAAAGAAAACCACGTATCGGTTCACAAAGGCGAAATGTGGTCAGACCTATTACTTCCAGGTGCGTGTATGTACGAAATCCGGCAAGAGCAGTTTTGGACCGGTTGCGTCCGGCCAGACGAATCTGAAAGGGGCACCTACGATCTCTGTGTCAAAGACGACCTATAACAGCGTGACGATCAAGTGGAAAAAGGTGGATGGTGCAAAGAAGTATGAGATCTACGCCTACATAAATGGAAGCTGGAAGCTTCTGAAGACACAGGGCGGCACCAGCTTTACCCACAAGAAACTGCAGACCGGTGCGACTTACGAATACATGGTGCGTCCGGTGAGAGATACTTTCAAAGGGGAAGAATCCAATACGGTTTCGGCGACCACGGTACTGGGCAGCGTGACCAGACTGAAGGTAAGGGCAAGCGGTCCGGACCGGATGAAAGTGTCCTTCCGGAAGGTTCCGGGCGTTGACTACTATGTGATTTTAAGAGCAGATAGCCGGGACGGCGAATATACGGAGATTGCCCGTGTGAAGAAGACTTCCTATGTGGATCTGGGGCTGAAGCCGTCCACCACCTATTTCTACAAGGTGTATGCGGTGGCAGGTCCTTATAAGACCAATGTGGAAGGTCCTGTGGGGCAGACGACCAAAATGCCGAAAAATAAATAAAGATAACTGCAAAAGCATGATCTGTTTACCAGGTCATGCTTTTCCTGTTTGTGGGGGCTTTCCTAACGTTACCGTTCACAGGTACCCTGTGAACCATAACTTCCTGACACTTATTTATGGGGAATTTTGTAAATCCGGCTTCTTTTTTTGAGGAAAAACTGGTATAATAATAAACACAATCTGCCAGATTCGATTCCGATTTGAAAGGCAGTAAATTCAGAAAAAAGCGGGAGGGAATTTTATGAATTATTCAGTGGATGCAGACAAACAATATCATATCCAGGTGGGACAGGGAGATGTGGGAAAGTATGTCATCCTGCCGGGAGACCCCAAGCGCTGTGAAAAAATCGCAAAATATTTTGATGATCCCAGACTGATTGCAGATAACAGAGAGTATGTGACCTATACGGGATATCTGGACGGGGTAAAAGTCAGTGTGACTTCCACGGGGATCGGCGGGCCTTCTGCTTCCATCGCCATGGAGGAGCTTACAAAGGCCGGAGCTGACACGTTTGTCAGAGTGGGAACCTGCGGCGGCATGCAGCTGGACGTGAAGGGCGGCGATGTGGTGATCGCCGACGGAGCCATCCGTATGGAAGGGACCAGCAAAGAATATGCGCCGATTGAGTTTCCGGCGGTACCGGATCTGGACGTGCTGAATGCACTGCGGGATTCGGCCCGGTCCATGAGGAAGACCTGCCATGTGGGCGTGGTTCAGTGCAAAGACGCGTTTTACGGACAGCATGATCCGGATACAAAGCCGGTAAGCTATGAGCTGCTCAACAAGTGGGAAGCCTGGAAACGGCTGGGCTGTCTTGCGTCGGAGATGGAGTCGGCGGCTTTGTTCGTCGTGGCCCGTGTGCTGAAGGTGCGGGTCGGCTCTGTGTTTTTGGTGGTGGCCAATCAGGAGCGGGAGAAAAAAGGACTGGACAATCCGGTGGTGCATGACACAGATCTTGCCATCCGCATCGGCGTGGAGGCGATCCGCCGGCTGATCAAGGAGGAACAAAAGGAAAGCAGATGATGGAAAGAAAACAGATACAAAGCTTGATCAGGACGGCCGTGGAGCAGCTTCCCAGGGCGTATGTGCCTTATTCCCGTTTTCGGGTGGGAGCGGCTCTTCTGGCCAAAGACGGAAAGGTCTATACCGGATGCAATGTGGAGAATGCCGCTTATACACCGACCAACTGTGCAGAGCGCACGGCCTTTTTCAAGGCGGTCAGCGAAGGGGTACGGGAATTTTCAGCCATCTGTGTGGTCGGCGGCCCCGATGGAGTCTTAAGCTCCTTTACACCGCCCTGCGGCGTGTGCAGGCAGGTGATGATGGAGTTCTGTGACCCGGAGCAGTTTGAGATCATTCTTGCGGTAAGCAGTGAGGATTACCAGGTATTTCGTTTAAAGGAACTGATTCCCATGGGATTTGGTCCGGCCAATCTGGCAGAACAGGAAAAAAGAGAGGTACAGCATGCAGAAGTATAGAAGGATTTTTGTGGTGGTGATGGATTCTTTGGGAGTCGGAGAGATGGCGGATTCCAGAGAATTCCATGATGTGGGGGTAAATACGCTGAAGCACATTTCGGAGTCTGTGGACACATTTGAGATTCCAAATCTGCAGAGGCTCGGGTTGGCAAATCTTTGTCCGCTGAAGCAGGTGAAGCCGGCAGAGAAGCCTCTTGCCTACTATACAAAGCTCAGGGAAAAGAGCCGGGGCAAAGATACGATGACCGGGCACTGGGAGATGATGGGGCTGGAAGTGACCAAGCCTTTTAAAACCTTTACAGATACCGGGTTTCCAGAGGCACTGATCCAGGAGTTAGAAGCGCGTACCGGAAGAAAAGTGATCGGGAACAAAAGTGCCAGCGGCACTGAGATTCTGGAGGAGCTGGCAGAGGAAGAGATTGCAACCGGGCATATGATTGTCTACACGTCTGCGGATTCGGTAATGCAGATCTGCGGCAATGAGGAGACCTTTGGACTTGAGGAGCTGTATCGGTGCTGTGAGATCGCCAGAGAGATTACCATGAAAGATGAGTGGAAGGTCGGAAGAGTGATTGCGAGGCCCTATGTGGGGAAAAAACGCGGGGAGTTTCAGCGGACCAGCAACCGTCATGACTATGCGCTGAAACCTTTTGATAAGACAGTGCTTGATCTTTTAAAAGATGCCGGGCTGGACGTCATCTCCATCGGCAAAATCAAGGATATCTTTGATGGGGAAGGGATTACCAGGGCGCTTAAATCCCAAAGTTCTGTACATGGGATGGAGCAGACCATCGAGACAGCCAAAGAAGATTTCCACGGACTTTGTTTTTTGAATCTGGTGGATTTTGATGCCCTTTGGGGTCATCGCAGGAACCCGGTGGGATACGCACAGGAGATTGAGCGGTTTGATAAAAACCTGGGGATTCTTCTGGAACTTTTAAAAGAAGAGGATCTTCTGATCATTACGGCTGACCACGGCAATGATCCGACCTATACCGGGACTGATCACACCAGAGAAAAGGTGCCGTTTCTGGCATATTCACCGTCTATGAAAGGGTCCGGAGTACTTCCGGAGGCGGATACGTTTGCGGTGATCGGAGCGACTGCGGCGGACAATTTTGGACTTTCCATGTCGGAGCATATGATCGGAAGTTCTATTTTGCAGGAACTTGACTGATAATTGTGTACAGAATCGTGCAGAATATTTTTGGTGGACCCGAAGCATAGGACCGGCAGGTCTGCTTCGGACAGCAGGAAAGAATATAACAAAAATGAGGTGAGGCATATGATAGGCAGTATTTCCGGTACAGGTTCTTACTTTGTGATGTACCGTTATCATTTTACCGGCGGGGTTTCGGATTCTGCAAAGCAGGCAGATGCGGTGCAGGGTCCGGGTGCGGCCATACAGCAGGGGCAGACTTCTTTTGAAAGTCCCTGGCTTGGCGGCGGTTCGTCCAGGAGTAAAAATCCGGCGGCGATGATTCCTACCGGTGGATTTGGCGAAGATTCTGTTCCTGACCGTTATCTTCGAAAGGGAGCAGATCCGGCGGAATATGCAGTGCGGATGCGGATGCAGTATTTGGACCAGGAGGGATCGGATCTTTCAAAAGAAGCAGCAGGGGTCGAAGGTACTTCCGGGGTTTATGGAGAGGAACAGTGCCAGACCTGTGAACAGCGCAGATACCAGGATGGCTCCGACGATATGGGTGTCTCTTTTCAGACGCCTACAAAGATTGCACCGGAGGCAGCAGGTGCTGCGGTCCGGGGCCATGAGCAGGAGCATGTGACCAGGGAGCGGGCAAAAGCTCAGCGGGAGGACCGTGAGGTGGTCAGTCAGAGTGTAACGCTGCACACGGATATCTGTCCCGAGTGCGGCAAAGTCTACATCTCCGGCGGGACGACCCAGACCACGACGGCGTCCAGACCAGAGCCGGACATGGGCGAAAGACAAAACGGGGCAGAGAGTCCATCTTTTTCAGCGGTGGCATAAAGGCAGGGAAACCATCAATCTGATCTGATGTTGATTGCGGAAGCTCCGGGCGGACAGGAGGACCAGCCAGGGCTTCCGTTTGTGGGAAGCTTTGGCGGTGATATTCGGGTATCAGTAAAACTTTTTGACGGTGAAAAAACAGCAGAATTCAGGGCATTTGCAGATGTTGCAGATGCCCTTTTTTGATGGTTTGCCAGATTTACAGGTGGTGAGAAAAAGAGATGCGGTCTGGTCAGAGGACGGGATTCGTTTCTTTTTTTGATGTCTGTGATTGGAAAAGAACAGACGGTTTATTTGATAAAAGGAAGCATTTCCGTAATGAACCTGTCCAGAAACGCCAGCTGCGTATAATTCAGGGTCTGCAGCTTTGTGTCTATGGTTTCTAACAGGGAAGAGAGATCTTCAGACTGGGGAGAATCAATTTCAATAATATGCTCAATTCCGATACGGAAGATGGAACAAATCTGGATGATTTTTTCGATGGTGAAATTGCGTTCTCCGCGTTCTAGCTGTGCGTAGTACTGGGTATCCAGGTATAATTTCCCGGCCAGATCTTCCTGTGTCATGTTGTGCATCAAACGGTATTTTTTTATGTTCTGCGATATTTTTTTGGGATTTTTATTTTTCATTTCGGCCACCTCCTGTTTAAAGGTAACGCAGACAGAGAGAAATTGGATGTAAACATATGCTATATATACTATTGCAAAATGCTATATAAACTGATATCATGAAAGAACCTTGAACATCGGAATCTGCAACAGGAAAAGCAGGAAAGACAAAGGATAAATTGACCAAAAGGAGTACTGAGTGAATGAGTTACGTATCGATTCCATACTATATTATGGTGGTTCTGGCAGTGGTTTTATACTATGCAGTCCCGAAAAAGATCAGGTGGATGGTCCTGCTGCTGGCCAGCGGCTGTTTTTATTATGCTGTTTCGGAAAGGAAAGAGCAGCTGGTGGTGTTTGGAATTTCCATTGTATTGAGCTATTATTCCGGCATTCTGCTCCAAAGGGGCCGTGACCGGAAGTATAAAAACAGCACTCTAAAAATGATTTTAACAGCAGGAATCATCGCGTCTGGCCTGCCTCTGCTTGTGTCAAAATGCGCGGAATTTTTCCTGGGATCGGTTTTACATAAACCTTTGATTCACTGGATTCTCCCTGTGGGTTTATCCTTTTATTCTCTGCAGACGATAGGGTATCTGGTGGATGTGTATCGCGCAAAGATGGATCCGCAGAAAAATATATTTCGTTATACACTGTTTGTCTCGTTTTTTCCGCTGATCATCCAGGGTCCCATTTCCAGATATGATCAGTTGGGAAAACAACTGTTTGAAGGACATGATTACGACAGCCAGCGGCTTATGAGAGGCATTCAGCTGATTCTCTGGGGCTGGATGCTGAAATATCTGATTGCGGACAAGGCGTCTGTGTTTGTCAACGCAGTCTTTGACCATAGTGCGGTGTATTCCGGAGTCTTTATTCTGGTCGCCGCTGTGCTGTACAGCATTCAGCTGTACACGGATTTTCTGTCCTGCGTCACCATGTCACAGGGAGTTGCCGAATTATTTGGAATCGAGCTGACAGACAATTTTAATCATCCTTATTTTTCCACTTCCATAAACGATTTCTGGAAAAGATGGCACAAGTCGCTCAGTGCGTGGCTGCGGGACTATATTTATATTCCGCTGGGAGGAAACCGGCATGGAAGAGTCAGAAAATATGTGAACTTGATCCTTACATTTGCCGTCAGCGGCCTGTGGCACGGCGGACGATGGAAATATCTGTTCTGGGGACTGATGCATGCATCCTATCAGATTTTAGAAGAAGTATTGGAACAGCCTGTAAATGGTATGTTAGAAAAAATTTCCCTGCCCAAAGGCACCAGAATGCGGACATTGATCGAACAAATGTTCAATTTCTTTCTCGTGATGCTTGCATGGATCATCTTCCGGGCGGAATCATTAAAAGCAGGTATAAAAATGATCGGCACGATGTTTGGCAAGTTTTATCCATGGGTGTTCTTTGACAATTCTTTATTCCAGCTGGGATTAAGCCAGAAAGAATTTGAAGTGTTGTTTTTGGCAGTGGCCCTTTTGCTGGCTGTCAGTGTGCTGCAGGAAAAAGGCATCAAAATCAGGGAATGGTTTCACAGGCAGAATACGGCCATACGCTGGATGATCTATCTGTGCTCCATATGGAGCATCTGGATTTTTGGAACCTATGGGTATGGGTTTCAGGCGGCAGATTTTATTTACGGAGGATTTTAAGATGCACAGATCGGTATTGCAAGTGTTTAAAAGTGTTATTTTTTTAACAATCCTGATCGGTTCTCTTGGACTGATTAATCAGATTTTGATGCCCAAATATATTATGAAAAACAGCACCTGGCCGACTACTTCTTCCTACCATCAGTTCTATGAGATGGAAAAAGATTCTGTTGATGTTTTGTTTTTTGGTTCCAGCGTGGCAGTGAATGCATTTTCGCCTCAGGAAATATACAATCAGTACGGCATCAGAAGCTATAATCTTGGGAGCGAGCAGCAAAGCATTTTTCTGAGTTATTTTTGGCTGAAAGAAGCACTTCGATCTCAGACGCCTCAGGTGGTGATTTTGGATACTCGTTTTTTGTTTGAGCTGCATCCGGAAAATCCCATCAACACAGTCGAAAGTCTTACCAGAAAATGTCTGGATCCAATGAAATGGTCTTCTGTAAAATGTGAGGCGGTCTCTGATCTGTGCCGGATTGATGAAACCCAGTCCGAGTTAAGCTATTATTTTACCAATATTCGCTTTCATACCAGGTGGACGGGGCTGACAGAGTATGACATGGTACGGAAGGAAGTTCAATATAGCGAACTGAAAGGATTTGGACCCATAGAAACCTATGGCCCGGAAAGTTATAACACCTATACGCCTTCCGGTGATACTAAGGTCCGGACGGATACCCATGAAGTCATGCAGGTTTATCTTGACAAGACCGTGGAATTATGCAGGGATAAAGGGATTGCACTGGTTTTGGTCTCCCTGCCGGGAAATCGGATGCAGGATGGCATTCATAATACACTGACGGCCTATGCAGAAGAAAAGGGGATCGATTATTACAATCTGTGTGAGTCAGAAAATTATCATGCAATTGGTGCGGTACTTCCAAGAGAAAGTGTGTTTGACCATGAGAATATCTGGGGAGCAAGGAAGATGTCAGACTACATCGGAAACATGCTGCAGAATGTTTATCAGGTGGCAGCGGTGCAGGACGAGCAGTATGAACATACAAAAGCGTTTTATGAACATATCATACAAAATTGTGAACTGCCGCATATTACGGATATCAACGAATATCTGCAGGCGATCCGGGATGAACGTTATACCATATTTATTGCAGTGAGGGATGAGGCGTCCGCGGGGCTTACGGATCCGGTTAAGGAAAATCTTATGGCGCTCGGGCTTTCTGAGGATCTGACCGGAAAATACAGATGGAGCTACAGTGCGGTGATCTCACCGGAACACGGAGTTACGGAGATGCTGACAGAAAATGAGCCGGCCAGGCTAAGCGGAAGTATCAGAGACCGAAAGACTTATTATATGGTGACAAGCTGCGGATCGCTTGCAGGGACGTCCAGCAGCATTAATATAGATGGAACGGAATACTGCAAAAATGCAAGAGGCTTAAATTTTGTAATTTATGATAATGATTTAATGAAAGTTGTTGACCGGGTGGCATTTGACACCTGTAATACCTGCGGTGCGGTGAGATAGCAGTTTTTATATAGTCTGAAAGCTTCAGGATATCTGGAAGCGGTCAAAAATTTTGTGGTGTCAAGAAAAAATACTTGACACCATATCTTTTATCAGGTAAGATATGCAAGGTGATCAAATATGGAAGAGATTCTAAGGCAGACCCTTCTGTATGATTTTTACGGAGAGCTGCTGACCGGACATCAGAAAAGAGTGTATGAGGATGTGGTCTTAGACGACTGTTCTTTCAGCGAAGTGGCGGAGAACCTGGGCATCAGCCGTCAGGGTGTGCATGATATGATCAAGCGGTGTAATCGCCTTCTGACGGGATACGAGGAAAAGCTGCATCTGGTGGAGAAGTTCGTAAGTCTGCGCAGGCAGGTGGGAGAGATTCAGAAGATTGCAGAGCAGCAGGCAGAGCATCCTGCCATGAAAGAAATCAAAAAGATTTCCACTACCATTCTGGAGGAGCTATAGATGGCATTTGACAGTTTATCAGAGAAATTGCAGAATGTGTTCAAGAACCTGAGGAGCAAGGGCAGACTGACCGAAGCGGACGTCAAAACCGCTTTAAAGGAAGTCAAGCTGGCACTCCTGGAGGCAGACGTAAGCTTCAAGGTGGTTAAGCAGTTTATCAAGTCGGTGGAGGCCAGGGCAGTTGGTACGGACGTGCTGGAAAGCCTGACGCCGGGCCAGACAGTGATCAAGATTGTCCACGAAGAGATGATCAGCCTTATGGGCAGCGAGACGACGGAGATCAAGCTTCGTCCTTCCAATGAGATCACGGTGATCATGATGACCGGCCTTCAGGGTGCCGGGAAGACGACCACGGCGGCAAAGCTGGCGGGAAAGTATAAGATCAAAGGAAGAAAAGTCCTCCTTGCAGCCTGCGACGTCTACCGTCCTGCAGCGATCAAGCAGCTTCAGGTCAACGGAGAAAAGCAGGGTGTGGAAGTTTTTTCCATGGGAGACCAGCATAAACCGGTGAACATCGCCAAAGCAGCGGTGGAGCACGCGAAGGCACATGGCATGAGCGTCGTGATTCTGGATACGGCCGGGCGTCTGCACATTGACGAAGACATGATGAACGAGCTGATCGAGATTCGGGATCATGTGGAGGTTGCCCAGAGTATTCTGGTGGTGGATTCTATGACCGGTCAGGATGCGGTCAACGTGGCATCTTCTTTTACGGACAAAGTCGGCATCGACGGTGTGATTCTGACCAAGCTGGACGGTGACACCAGAGGCGGTGCAGCACTTTCTATCCGGGCAGTGACCGGCAAACCCATCCTGTATGTGGGTATGGGGGAGAAGCTTTCCGATCTGGAACAGTTTTATCCGGACCGCATGGCGTCCAGAATCCTGGGCATGGGAGATGTGCTCACCATGATCGAGAAAGCGCAGGAAAGTCTGGATGAAGAAAAATCCAGGCAGATGGTGCAGAAGATGAAGAAGAACCAGTTCGACTTCGAAGATTATCTGGAGAGCATGAATCAGATGAAGAAGATGGGCGGGATCGGAGCACTTCTCGGAATGCTGCCGGGGATGGGCGGAAGCCAGATGAAGCAGATAGAGGATGCGGTAGATGAGAAGAAGATGGCCAGGATTGAGGCGATCATTCTCTCCATGACCATCAAGGAGCGTCAGAATCCTGATCTTTTAAATCCTTCAAGAAAGCGCAGGATTGCAAAGGGTGCAGGCGTGGACATCAGTGAGGTCAACCGGCTGGTCAAGCAGTTTGAGCAGTCCAAAAAGATGATGAAACAGATGCCCGGTCTCATGGGCGGCAAAGGAAGATTTGGTAAAAAGGGAATGTTCGGCAAACTGCCGTTTTAACATTCCGTTTACAAGATAAAAAAATAGGATATCACATATTTACGGAGGTAAAGAACAATGGCAGTAAAAATCAGATTAAGAAGAATGGGTCAGAAAAAAGCTCCTTTCTATAGAGTGATCGTAGCTGATTCCAGATCCCCGCGTGACGGAAGATTCATCGAGGAGATCGGAACCTATGATCCGAATACAGATCCGAGCACATTCAACATCAACGAAGAGGCAGCCAAGAAGTGGCTGGCCAACGGTGCGCAGCCCACAGAAGTGGTAGGCAAGCTGTTCAAACTCGCAGGAATCAACAAATAGATCGGTGGACATGATGAAAGAGTTAGTGGAGGTGCTGGCAAAGGCACTGGTGGATCATCCGGATGAAGTGGTTGTCACCGAGACGGAAAAGGACAACGCAACGATTGTGGAGCTTCGCGTGTCTTCGGAAGACATGGGAAAAGTGATCGGCAAGCAGGGGCGTATTGCAAAAGCCATCCGCTCCCTTGTGAAGGCGGCAGCGTCCAAGGATGACAAAAAAGTAGTAGTAGAAATCGTGCAGTAAAACTGTGTGAGGCGGGGTGCCGCTGTACAAAAGCGCTCAGGTGATGCAATAAGGAAGCAGATCCTGATCGTTTTGCGCAGCAGTGCCCCGTTTTTTCGAAGTCTGTATGCTGATTTAAAAGAAGGTGAACAAGATGGAAAAATATCTAAGAGTTGGTGTGATTTCGTCGACCCATGGTTTGAAAGGAGAACTGAAAGTTTTTCCCACCACGGATGATCCCAGGCGCTTTTTGGATTTGAAACGGGTATTTCTGGATACGGGAAAAGGTCAGACCGAGCTTGAGATTACCAGAGTCAAGTTTTTTAAAAACCAGGTGATCTTACAGTTCAAAGGCTATGACAATATCAATGATGTGGAGGCCTGGAAAGGCATGGATCTTCTCATTTGCCGGGAGGATGCGGTTCCTTTGGCGGAGAATGAGAATTTTATCGTGGATCTGATTGATATGACCGTGGAGACGGATACCGGGGAGACGTTGGGGATTTTGACCGACGTGTTAAAGACCGGGGCGAATGATGTGTATGTGGTGGAAACTCCGGAGAAGAAAGAGGTTCTGCTTCCGGCGATCAAGGACTGTATTCTGGATGTCAATGTGGAAGAAAAGAGAATGCGGGTGCATATACTGGAAGGACTTTTGGACGGATGAATTATCATGTGTTGACGTTATTTCCGGACATGATTCGGGACGGATTTCAGACAAGTATAACCGGACGGGCGGTGGAGAAAGGTATTTTGACTTTGGAGACCATAAACATCCGGGATTTCTCGGTGAACAAGCATAACCGGGTGGACGATTATCCTTACGGCGGAGGAGCCGGTATGGTCATGCAGGCGGAGCCGGTGTGCCTGGCTTATGAATCGGTGGCTGCAGGCCTTGAAAAAAAGCCCCGGGTGCTCTATATGAGTCCTCAGGGAAAGGTATTCGATCAGCGGATGGCGGAAGAACTGGCAGCGGAAGAAGAACTGGTGTTCTTGTGCGGGCACTACGAAGGGATTGACGAGCGGGTGCTGGAAGAGATTGTGACCGACGAAGTGTCCATCGGAGATTATGTGCTGACCGGGGGAGAGCTTCCGGCCTTGGTGATTATGGACGCGGTGTCCCGACTCCTTGGGGGAGTGCTGCACAACGAAGAGTCGGCGCAGTTTGATTCGTTTCACGACAATCTGCTGGAATACCCCCAGTACAGCCGCCCGGAAGAGTGGAGGGGGAAGAAAGTGCCGCCGATCCTTCTGTCCGGACACCATGCCAATGTGGAAAAATGGCGGAGAGAACAGTCCCTCATCCGGACCAGACAGCGGAGGCCGGACCTTTTAGAACGGGCGAATCTCACCAAAGAAGATAAAAAATTCCTTGCAAATCTGGAAGAAATGTGATAGAATAAAACGCGTTGTGAGAAAAGAGATGGTCCTCTGTTACGCGAGACGTATTAAGAACATCCATTTGATGAAGGAGGAACAAAAGTGAACGAGATTATCAAGCGCATTGAGGCAGACCAGCTGAAGGCAGAAGTGCCTGTTTTTCAGGTTGGTGATACGGTGAAGGTTCATGCAAAGATCAAAGAGGGTACCCGTGAGAGAATCCAGGTATTCGAGGGAACTGTTCTGAAGAGACAGGGCGGAAGCAACCGGGAGACCTTTACGGTAAGAAAGAATTCCAACGGAATTGGCGTTGAGAAAACCTGGCCTTTGCACTCTCCGAACGTGGAGAAGATCGAAGTGGTTCGCCGCGGTAAAGTAAGACGTGCGAAGCTGTATTACTTAAGAGACCGGGTAGGTAAAGCGGCTAAGGTAAAAGAGCTGGTAAGATAATTTCCATATGACAGGAATGATCAGGAGGGACATGTACGAGAGTATGATGTCCCTTTTTTCAATATGAGCATGCAGATTCGTTCTGAAAAAGGGATGGGATGATGAAGAATAAGAAAGGATTAAGCTTTCGGAAAAAAAGACACGTGGTTCAGGCCTCTGCCGTACACGGGGCATTGCTCTGGGTCGGAGAATGTCTTTTAGCTTTTGCCATCGGGTGTGTGCTGGTGTTTTACTTTATGACAAGTCTGACCTGCGTGGGGCAGGCGATGGAGCCGACGGTGGAGAGCGGGGCACAAGTGCTGGTGAATCGTTTTATCTATTCGCTGGCGTCTCCAAAGGCAGGGGATGTGGTGGTGTTTAAACCCAATGGAAACGCCAACACCCATTTTTATATGCGGCGTGTGATCGGGGTGCCCGGGGATACAGTACAGATTCAGGAAGGCTTTGTCTATGTAAACGGTGAGCTTTTTGAGACCGGAACCGGCAGTGAACAGATGGAATTTGCCGGGGTGGCGGAAGAAGAAATTCTTCTGGGCAAGGACGAATATTTTGTGCTGGGGGACAACCGGGATGCCAGTGAGGACAGCCGGAATGCGGACATTGGCAATGTCAGAAAGCAGGATATCTACGGGCTTGCCTGGTTTGTCCGCTATCCCTGGAACAATTTTGGATGGATTCCGTAACAGAAAAGATACAGAGGAGAGAAGTATGAATATTCAATGGTATCCGGGGCATATGACCAAAGCCAGACGGATGATGCAGGAAAATATAAAGCTGGTGGATCTGATCATTGAACTTGTGGATGCCCGTGCGCCGCTGTCCAGCCGGAATCCGGATATCGATGAACTGGGAAAGGGCAAGTCCAGACTGATTCTGCTCAATAAAGCGGATCTTGCCAGCGAACGGTGGAATGACCGATGGTCAGTCTGGTTTCAGGAGCAGGGGTATTTTGTGGTAAAGCTGGATTCCAGAAGCCGGGCGGGGATGAAAAGCATCCAGAATGTGATCCGGGAAGCCTGCCAGGAAAAGATTGAGAGAGACAAAAAAAGAGGAATCTTAAACCGCCCGATCCGGGGAATGGTGGCGGGGATTCCCAATGTGGGAAAATCCACGTTTATCAACAGTTTTGCAGGAAAAGCGTGCACAAAGACAGGCAACAGGCCGGGGGTGACCAAAGGGGCACAGTGGATCCGGCTGAACCGGCAGGTGGAGCTTTTGGATACTCCCGGAATCCTCTGGCCCCGGTTCGATGACCAGCAGGTGGGGATCCGTCTGGCCATGCTTGGGTCGGTCAACGATGAGATTCTGAATCTGCAGGAACTGGCCGGAAAGCTTGGGAGCTTTCTGGAGGAATATTTTCCGGAGAATCTGCAAGAGCGGTATCAGACAGAATTCTCAGCCGGCAGTCAGCCGTATGAGATGCTTGTGAAAATTGCAGAGGCGAGATCCTGCCTGACCAGGGGAGGAGAGCCGGATCTGGACCGGGCAGCCATGGTGCTGCTGGATGATTTTCGAAGCGGCCGTCTTGGAAAAATTACACTTGAATTTCCGCCGGAAGGGGAATATGATAAAAGGATCAAAGAGTAGAGGTAGCAGGATGCGAGATCACGATTATGCAGAAGATTATGAGGAGAAAAAACCGGGCATTTTACGGGAGATTCTAGGATTTCTTGTATATGTGGCGGTGGTTGTCGGAATTACATTTTTTATCATTACATTTATCGGGCAGAGGACCTATGTGAGCGGGAGTTCCATGGAGAGTACGCTGAGTCATGGGGATAACCTGATCGTGGATAAGATCACGTATCGCTTTGCGTCTCCGAAGCGGTATGACATCATTGTGTTTCCTTTCCGTTATAAAGAAAATACGTATTATATCAAACGGATCATCGGACTTCCCGGAGAGACGATTCAGATTCAGGACGGGGTGATCTACATCAACGATGAAGTACTCACGGAATCTTACGGCAGAGAGGTGATGAAAAGTTCCGGCCTGGCTGAGGAACCAATTGTGCTTGGAGAAGATGAGTATTTTGTGCTGGGAGACAACCGCAATGACAGTACAGACAGCAGAGATCCCAATGTGGGCGTGATCCATCGGGATGAGATCATCGGAAGGGCCTGGGTTCGTATATGGCCGCTGGATCAGATAGGAGTGCTGAAGCATCAATAATGACAAAAAAAGAAGAACGGCTGCATAAGCAGCAGGAGAAGCTTCTGGCGGAGCGAGTCCGTCTGGAAGCCATGAGAACTTATGAAAAAGAGTATGAGAACCGGGGATTTTTGTGCGGTATTGATGAAGCCGGCAGAGGCCCTCTGGCGGGTCCTGTGGTGGCGGGAGCGGTGATTCTGCCCGCGGACTGTGAGATTTTATATCTGAATGATTCCAAAAAGCTGACACAAAGGCGCAGAGAGCTGCTCTATGATGAGATTATGGAGAAGGCTCTTGCAGTAGCTGTGGGGGTGGTCAGTCATACAAGGATTGATCAGATCAACATCCTGCAGGCCACGTATGAAGCCATGCGCCAGGCGGTTGGAAAGCTTTCGGTTCAACCGGATTTGCTTCTGAATGATGCGGTGACCATACCGGATCTTTCCATCGAACAGGTGCCGATTATCAAAGGGGATGCAAAAAGTGTCTCCATCGCTGCTGCCAGTGTGATTGCCAAAGTGACCAGGGACCGGATGATGGCCAGGATGGAAGAGCAGTATCCGGGCTATGGCTTTGCGTCCAACAAAGGTTACGGCTCTGCCGCACATATTGCAGCGCTGAAGGAGCTGGGACCCTGTGAGATCCACAGAAGAACCTTTATCCGGAATTTCACGGGCGGGGACGCAGATGGGGCAGAATAAGAGAGACCGGTGCCAGTCAGGAAGAGCGGGCGGCCCGCTGGCTGGAGGCAAAGGGATTTCGGATTATGGAACGAAACTTTCACTGTCGGCAAGGAGAGATTGACTTAGTCGCCATGGAAGGAAGATACCTGGTGTTTATAGAGGTAAAGTACCGCAAAGACGTACAGGCAGGCTATCCGGCAGAGGCGGTGGGAAGCAGTAAGCAGAGGAAGATATCCCGGGCAGCGGCATATTATTGCCAGAAAAACCGGATTCCGGAGAGCCAGGCCTGCCGGTTTGATGTGGTGAGCATTTTAGGAGAACAGGTGGAGCTGATCCGGGATGCGTTTGGATATGCCTGGTAGCGTTTTGGAGGATCATAAAAGGAAAAGGCAGACAGGAGCAGGATCTATGTGGAACAAAAAGACAGAAAGCAGTCAGATGTATTTAAAAGAAGCTTACGGGGTACCTTATTTTGTATTCCGGAATCTGGAGGATACCAGGCTGGTATGTCATGGCTTTTCCACCCGGATGGGCGGAGTCAGCAAGGACCATCTGTCCCAATTGAATTTCGGTTTTGCCAGAGGAGATGATCCTGCAAATGTCCGGGAGAATTTTCGCCGGATTGCAAAGGCGGTCGGTTTTGATCCGAAGTCTCTGGTTTTGTCCCAGCAGACCCACACGACCAATGTCCGTCTGGTGACCGAAGAGGACCGGGGCAGAGGCTATACAAAGCCTGTCGGCTATACGGACGTGGATGGGCTGATCACAAATGTGCCTGGACTTGTGCTGAGCACATTTTATGCAGACTGTGTTCCCTTATTCTTTGTGGATCCGGTGCACCGGGCGGTGGGATTGTCTCATTCCGGCTGGAAAGGGACAGTGAACCGGATGGGAGCAGTGACTTTGGAGCGGATGAAAGAGGCTTTTGGCACAAAACCAGAAGATGTCAGAGCTGCCATCGGTCCAAGCATCTGTCAGGACTGCTATGAGGTCAGTGAGGATGTGGCATTGGCTTTCAAGAAAGAATTCCCGGAAAATGCGGATGAACGTCTGGTATATCGGAAAGAAAACGGCAGGTATCAGCTAAACCTTTGGAGGGCCAACGAGATTATACTCACAGAAGCCGGGGTGAGGTCGGAGCATCTGGCGGTTACCAATGTGTGTACCTGCTGCAATCCAAAGCTTTTGTTCTCCCACCGGGCCAGCAGCGGAAAACGCGGGAATCTGGGGGCTTTTCTGGGACTTAAATAGCCGGTTTTCACAGACCGGCAGGCATTTTTTCAGGAGCAGACAGACTTTATTCCCGTGAGCAGCGAGCCAAGTGGCTGCCTGCAGACATTTGGCGGCTGCCGCGAGGGTCAAATACCCCGCTGCTTAGCAGCGCTGCAAGTTTGATACCCCGTTGCTTGCAGCGGGGTCTTTGATTGCATTCAGGTAAATATCTTCCATAGTCACAGGAAGATTATGCCTAGACAGAAGTGTATAGATCGAGTACAATGAAAGTATAATTTTATCATTAGAAAATGACAGGAGTGTGAAGCGTATGAAGATAATCAAAGCAAAAGATTATGACGATATGAGCCGTAAGGCGGCGAATATCCTATCTGCACAGGTGATCATGAAGCCGGATTGTGTATTGGGTCTGGCTACAGGGTCTTCTCCGGAGGGAACTTACAAAAACCTGGTGGAGTGGTACAACAACGGAGATCTGGATTTTGGGGATGTGACCACAGTGAATCTGGATGAGTACCGGGGACTGCCCAGAGAGAACGACCAGAGCTATTATTACTTTATGCACAGTCATCTGTTTGACTATGTGAATATCAATCCGGACCGGACGTTCCTTCCAGATGGCATGAACGATGATCCGGTGCAGGAGTGTGCCAGATATGAAGAAGTGATTCGTGCCACCGGCGGTGTGGATCTGCAGCTTCTGGGCCTTGGGCACAACGGACACATCGGTTTCAATGAGCCGGGCGAGTTTTTTGAGAAGGGAACCCACTGTGTGGATCTGCAGCCCAGTACCATAGAGGCGAACAAACGTTTCTTTGCATCTGCGGATGATGTTCCGAAGCAGGCGTACAGCATGGGAATTCAGACCATCATGATGGCGAAAAAGATTCTGGTAGTGGTGAGCGGAGCGGACAAAGCAGAGGCTGTGAAGAATGCGTTCTTTGGTCCGGTGACGCCGAAGGTACCCGGTTCTATCCTTCAGATGCATCCGGATGTGACGGTAGTGGCGGACGAAGCGGCATTGTCAAAATGTACCCTTCCAGAATAATCGAAGGCGGTAAAAAGATTGAAGATTATTAACGCAAAAGTCTATACAGAAGCAGGGATTTTTGAAGAGCGGGAAGTGTGTACGGACAAAGAGTGGATCAGTGAGACAAGCACAGACGATGTGGTGCTCGACGGAACCGGCTGCTATCTGATTCCGGGACTGACCGATGTTCATTTTCACGGATGTGTGGGAAAAGATTTCTGTGACGGCAGCCATGAATCCATCGAGGCCATGGCAGTTTATGAAGCATCCCAGGGCATCACGACGATCGTTCCGGCTACCATGACTCTTGGGCGGGACATGCTGAAAAGGATTTGTGAGGCGGCGGCCTCCTATCCGAATGACAAGGGGGCAATTCTCTGCGGCATCAACATGGAAGGGCCTTTCATCTCTCTGGCCAGAAAGGGTGCACAAAACGGTGACTATGTGCACAGTCCCGATATCGAGATGTTCCGGGAACTGAACGCCGCGTCCGGCAATCTGGTTCGGCTGCTTGCGATTGCTCCGGAGGAGCCGGGAGCTATGGAGTGCATTGAGGCACTGAAGGACGAGGTGGTGCTATCGGTTGCGCATACGACAGCGGATTATGAGACTGCGGCAGAAGCGTTCCAAAAAGGGGCCAGCCATGTGACGCATCTTTACAATGCCATGTCCGGACTGTCCCACCGTGCTCCCGGGGTGGTAGGTGCGGCGGCGGATGATGAGCATGTGGAGGCGGAACTGATCTGCGACGGGATTCACGTTCATCCGGCCACGGTCCGTCAGACGTTTAAGATGTTCGGAGACGACCGGATTATCCTGATCAGCGACTCCATGGAAGCTACCGGTATGCCCGATGGCGAGTACGCCCTGGGCGGACAGAAGGTGATCAAAAAAGGAAATCTTGCGACTCTCGCGGATGGCACCATCGCCGGTTCTGCTACCAATCTGATGGATTGTCTGCGCATCGCTGTATTAAAGATGCACATTCCGCTGAAGAGCGCTGTAAAGTGTGCTGCAGTCAATTCTGCAAAATCGGTGGGGATGTATGATCAGTATGGAAGTATCACTCCCGGCAAGAAGGCCAATCTGGTTCTTCTGAAGGAAGAAGACTTAAGTACAGTAAAAGTAATTTTAAAGGGCAAGGCTATTTAATAGCCTTGCTCCATTTTTTCCAGAAGACGGTGTATCCGTTCGGTGGGATCGTTTACCTGCTCGGTGGATACATCGTGATTGATGCAGTCGATGATGGCGGCCAGAAACTTTGTCATGGTTGCTTCTACATAATAGGGTTTGGCCAGAAGCTCCGGCGTCCGGTAATTTAAGTTGGTGGTTACCACACGGCTGATATATCCTTGTCTGTAATATTCGTCAAATTTCTCAAGACCGTCTGTGAACAGGCCGAAGGTAGCACAGACGAACACTTTTTTCGCTCCCCGCTCCTTGATCTGGCGGGCCACATCCAGCATGCTTTCTCCGGAGGAGATCATGTCATCGATGATGATGACGTCTTTGCCGGACAGATCATCCCCTAAAAATTCATGAGCGACAATGGGATTTTTTCCGTTGACAATGACAGAATAATCCCGGCGTTTGTAGAACATGCCCATGTCCACCCCCAGGACTCCGGCAAAGTAGACGGCGCGCTCCATGGCCCCTTCATCGGGACTGATGATCATCAGATGATCCTTGTCAATCTGAAGTTCCGGTTCTGCCTTTAAAAGTCCTTTGATAAACTGATAGGGCGGATTGAAACTGTCAAACCCGTAGAGAGGGACGGAGTTGCAGACCCGCGGGTCATGGGCGTCAAAGGTAATGATATTGGTGACTCCCATATCCACCAGTTCCTGCAGGGCAAACGCACAGTCGAGAGATTCCCGTTGCTTTCTCTTATGCTGACGGCTTTCGTAGAGAAAGGGCATGATGACATTGATCCGGTGGGCTTTTCCATTGGAGGCGGAAATAATGCGTTTCAGATCCTGATAATGGTCGTCCGGCGACATGTAATGGCTTCGCCCGCAGACCGTATAGGACAGACTGTGGTTCATGACGTCCGCCAGAATGAACAGATCCGCACCCCGGACGGAGTCATGCAGAATCCCTTTGGCTTCCCCGGTGCCAAAGCGGGGGCAGGCGCTGCGGACAATGTAGGAGTCTTCGTGATACCCGAGGAAACTGGGCGTATTCAGAAAATCCTGGTTGCTTTTTTTCCGGAAATCCACCAGATATGCGTCTACACTCTGGGCAAGATCCCGGCATCCCTCCAGGGTCGCAATTTTCAGCGGCGCGATGGGCAGGACGTTTTCATAGGAAAAATTATCGGACATAGAACCCTCCAGTCTTTTGTGAGCAATTGTTAATCTATTTATATCATTTTTATAGACGGAGAGTCAACCCATATAAAGGAAATTACGCAAAGAATTACAGATACAGGATCCTTCTGCGTGCAGGTGTCCGGCGAGGACAAAATTACGGTTCACACCATGGCCAATCACTCCGTTGATTCGTCATGGACCAGTACCGTTATGGAGTCAAAGCATATGCCCCATCGCCGAAGGCGATTTCCAACGGGCATATGCGGTTACACTCACAGGGTACCTGTGAACAGCAACAGGACAAAAGCCATGGGCATCCATGGCCGGCAACCGGTCATTGCAATTTTTTCAAATCTTTAGTATAGTTAAAAGAAATAGAGATAAAATGAGGTCAGAATGTTATGGAGCATACAGTCAGTTTGGTGACACCGGGGAGTATTGCAGAGGAACTGGGGATTGAAAGGGGAGATGTGCTTTTGTCCGTCAATGGACAAACTCCCGAGGATGTGTTTGACTATCGGTACCTGATGAATGAGGAGGAAGTGCTGGTCTTGATCCGCAAAGCGGACGGGGAAGAGTGGGAACTGGAGATTGAAAAGGAATACGAAGAAGATCTGGGGATGGAATTCGAGAACGGACTGATGGATGACTATCGCTCCTGCAGAAATAAATGTATTTTCTGTTTTATCGACCAGCTTCCTGAAGGGATGCGCAGGACACTGTATTTTAAGGATGACGATTCCCGGCTGTCCTTTCTGCAGGGGAATTATCTGACCCTGACCAACATGGACGACCGGGATCTGGACCGCATCATTTATTATAAGCTGTCTCCGATCAATATTTCTTTTCAGGCGACGAATCCTGAACTGCGCTGCAGGATGCTGAACAACCGCTTTGCCGGAGATATTCTGCGCAAAGTGCAGAGGCTTCGGGAGGCAGGAATCGTCATGAACGGGCAGATTGTGCTCTGCAAAGGGGTCAATGACGGGGAAGAACTGGAGCGTTCCATCCGGGATCTGACGTCTTTTCTGCCGGAACTGCAAAGTGTCTCCGTGGTCCCGGTGGGCCTGACCCGCTACCGGGAGGGGCTGTATCCTCTGGAGCCTTTTACGGAAGAAGACGCCTGCCGGGTACTGCAGGTCATTCATCGATGGCAGGAGCGGATCTTTTCCGAACACGGGGTGCATTTTATTCATGGAGGAGATGAATGGTACATTCTGGCAAAAGAGCCGATGCCAGAGGCGGACACCTATGATGGGTATCTTCAGCTGGAAAATGGAGTCGGTATGGTGCGCCTTTTGGAGGAGGAAGTGACAGAGGCGCTTCGTGGTCATCCGGGAGACGACCGGGTCCGCCGTGTGACGGTTGCCACCGGAGTACTTGCGGCACCTTTTCTGCGGGCCCACGGGGCAAAGATTCAGGAGCATTATCCCAATGTCCAGATTCAGGTGCTGGAGGTGAAAAACGAATTTTTTGGAGAGCAGATTACCGTTGCGGGGCTTTTGACCGGGCAGGATCTGATTGCACAGTTAAAAGGAAAAGATTTGGGAGACCGGCTTTTGATTACGTCCAGTATGCTCAAATGCAATGAGCCTGTCTTTTTGGATGACACAACCGTGGCAGAAGTGGAAAATGCTTTACAAATCAAAATATTCATAGTAGAATCAAGCGGAACTAATCTGATAGAATGTATGATCGAGTAGAGACAGGCAGAGGAAAAGAGGTAAGAGATGAGTAAACCAATCGTGGCCATTGTCGGGCGTCCCAATGTGGGAAAGTCTACCTTGTTCAATGCACTGGCGGGAGAGAATATCTCCATTGTCAAAGACACGCCGGGGGTGACCAGGGACCGGATTTATGCGGATGTCACATGGCTGAATTATCATTTTACAATGATTGACACCGGCGGAATTGAGCCGGACAGCAGCGATATTATCCTGTCCCAGATGCGGGAACAGGCCCAGATCGCCATTGATACGGCGGATGTGATTCTTTTTCTGGTGGATGTGCGTCAGGGGCTGCAGGATGCGGATTCCAAAGTGGCAGATCTGCTTCGCCGTTCCCATAAGCCGGTAGTTCTGGTTGTGAATAAGGTGGACAGTTTTCAGAAATACATGGCGGACGTGTATGAATTCTATAATTTGGGGATCGGAGATCCGATACCGGTGTCGGCAGCATCCCGTCTGGGGATTGGCGATATGCTGGACGCAGTGGTGGCAGATTTTCCGCAGCAGATGGGGGATGAAGAGGAGGATGACCGCCCCAAAGTGGCTGTTGTAGGAAAGCCCAATGTGGGAAAGTCTTCCATTATCAATAAACTGACAGGCAAGAACCGGGTGATTGTGTCGGATATTGCAGGTACGACCCGGGATGCCATCGATACGGATATTCGCTATGATGGAAAAGAATACGTATTTATCGACACGGCAGGTCTTCGTCGGAAGAACAAAATTAAGGAGGAGCTGGAACGGTACAGCATTATCCGCACGGTGACTGCGGTGGAGCGGGCGGATGTGGTGGTCGTGGTGATCGATGCAGTGGAAGGCGTGACCGAACAAGATGCCAAGATCGCCGGCATCGCCCATGAGCGGGGCAAGGGGATCATCATTGCGGTCAACAAGTGGGATGCCATTGAGAAAAATGACAAAACCATCTATGAATTTACCCGCCGGGTCCGGGAGATCCTTTCTTTTATGCCCTATGCGGAGATTTTGTTTATATCAGCCGAAACCGGACAGCGGCTGCCAAAACTTTTTGAGACCATTGACATGGTGGTGGAAAACCAGACGCTCCGGATTCAGACCGGTGTACTCAATGAGATCATCATGGAGGCCACGGCCATGCAGCAGCCGCCTTCTGACCGGGGGAAAAGGCTTAAGATCTTCTATGTGACGCAGGTTTCTGTGAAGCCGCCTACCTTTGTGATCTTTGTAAACAGCAAAGAGCTGATGCATTTTTCTTATACCAGATATTTGGAGAACAAGATTCGGGATACCTTTGGGTTTAAAGGAACTTCTTTGAAATTTATCATACGGGAGAGAAAGGAACAGTGATAGTATGGAACGAGTGATTTGTCTTGGGATCGGCTATCTGTTCGGCATTTTTCAGACGGCGTATATCTATGGAAAGTTAAACGGCATTGACATCCGGGAGTACGGAAGCGGCAACGCAGGGACGACCAATGCACTTCGGGTGCTGGGGAAAAAAGCCGGACTGACGGTATTTTTGGGAGATGTGGCCAAAACTGTACTGGCGGTTTTGGCAGTTCGGTTTTTGTTTGGGCGCCGGTATGGGGAGATCCTGCCGCTTCTGGGCCTGTATGCAGGCACAGGTGTGATTCTGGGACACAATTTTCCAATCCAGCTTGGCTTTAAAGGCGGTAAGGGGATCGCCTGTACGGCGGGGCTTGCAGTGACCCTTGGCCCCATTGTCACGATCGTGGAGGCGGGGACTTTTCTGCTCTCGGTGATACTGAGCAGATATGTGTCGGTTGGATCCATTCTGGTGGTGATCGAGATGGTGGTTCTTCTGGTGGTGCTGGGAGAGAATGGTTATTATGGGATGAGCCAGGGACAGCGGATGGAATTTTATCTGATCAGTGTGGTGCTGGCCTGTATGGCAATCTATCGTCACCGGGGGAATATCAGGAGGCTCATAAGCGGAACGGAAAGCAAAGTGTTTCAGAAAAAATCAGAGTAAAGGAGAGGGTGGATGATGGCAAAGATCAGTGTGATTGGGGCCGGGAGCTGGGGGACAGCCATTGCAAAACTGTTGGGGACCAATGGACATGAGGTGACTCTTTGGTCCAGAAATGAGGAGGAAGTCCGCGCGCTTTGTCAGAGCCGGGAAAACATATCCAAGCTTCCGGGTGTGAAGCTGCCGGAGAATGTACGATTTACTTCAGATCTGGAGGAATCGGTGCAGGATAAGGACCTGCTGGTCTTTGCTGTCCCCTCCACAGCGGTCAGGGGAACGGCGCATAAGATTGCCGGATGGGTGCCTCCTGGACAGGTGATCGTTAATCTGGCCAAAGGAATTGAAGAGAGCACCCGCATGATTCTGACAGATATCATCGAACAGGAGATTCCTCAGGCAAACGGGGTGGTTCTGTCTGGTCCCAGTCACGCGGAGGAAGTGGGGCGCTGCATTCCCACGACGGTGGTGGTGGGCGCAAAGGACCGAAAGACCGCCGAGTATATTCAGAATATTTTCATGAATGAAGTGTTCCGGGTCTATACGAGTCCGGATATGCTGGGCATTGAGCTGGGCGGAGCGCTTAAAAATGTCATTGCTCTGGCAGCAGGTGTGGCCGACGGCCTTGGATGCGGGGATAATACGAAAGCAGCGCTGATCACCAGGGGAATCACGGAGATGAGCCGGCTGGGCGTGGCCATGGGCGGGCACATAGAGACTTTTAACGGACTGGCAGGGATGGGGGACCTGATCGTGACCTGCGCGTCGAGACACAGCCGGAACCGGAAGGCCGGATATCTGATCGGTCAGGGAAGGTCCATGCAGGAAGCCATGGATGAAGTCCGCATGGTGGTGGAAGGCGTATATTCTGCAAAGGCGGCCATGGCGCTTGCAGCCGTCTATCAGGTGAGCATGCCCATTGTGGAAGAAGTCAACAAGGTACTTTTCGAGAACAAATCCGCAAAAGAAGCGATGACGGATCTGATGGTCCGGGACAAGAAGATTGAGAATCCAGAACTTCCCTGGAATGAGAACTCAGGAAAAGAGGAGAAGGACAGATGACAAGGGAAGCATTTCAGGCATGGCTGAAAGAAGGACCGGTACTGCTGGACGGAGGCACGGGTTCCCTGCTGCGCAGCAGAGGAATGCCGGTGGGAGTCTGCACAGAACAGTGGGTATACGAGCACCCGGAGGTAATCGCTTCGATCCAGAAAGAATATGCAGATGCAGGATCTCAGATTCTGTATGCGCCTACTTTTGGTGCAAACCGGGTTTCGCTGAAAAACATGGGACTGGAAGATTGTGTCAAAGAGATTAACTGTACGCTTGCAAAGCGCACCGTGGAACACGTAGGAGACCGGGTTAAAGTGGCAGGAGATCTGTCCACCACCGGGAAGCCCATGGAGCCTTATGGGCCAATGTCTTATGGAGAACTTATGGATATCTATAAAGAGCAGATCGGATTTCTTGCAGAGTCCAAAGTAGAGCTTTTGGTGGCGGAGACACTGCTTTCTCTGGATGAGGCGCTGGTGATCTGTGATGCGGCCAGGGAAATCTGCGCTCTTCCGCTGATGGTGTCTTTCAGCTGCGAAGGAGACGGCAATCTGTATTTTGGCGGTACCGTATTCGAGGCGGCAGCAGCGCTGGAAGCCATGGGGGTGGATGCGGTGGGCGTAAACTGCTCGGTTGGTCCGGATCAGTTAGAAGCGGTGATCCGCAGACTTAAGGAAACGGTGTCCATTCCCATTCTGGCAAAGCCCAATGCGGGGATGCCCGTGATCACAGAAACCGGAGAGGCGGTATATAATATGGAGGCAGAAGTCTTTGCACGTCATGTACTGCATCTGCAGGAATGCGGGGCTTCCCTGATCGGCGGGTGCTGCGGGACAACGCCGGAGTATATCCGGATGGTAAAAAGTCACCTGTGATTGGTGTGAACCGTGACTGATTCTGCCTTGTTCCAGGGCGGATTCATGAATTATGAATTGACAAAGAGTCTGTTCGTTGTTACAATATTTTGGTATTGATAAGTCGGAAGGAAAGAAGGCAGGGGAAGGAATGGACAAAGTCGTTTTTTCAATGCTGGTGGAAAATTCATCAGGTGTTTTAAGCCGTATTGCGGGCCTTTACAGCCGGCGTGGCTATAATATTGACAGTATTACTGCAGGAGTGACCGCAGATCCGAATTTTACCCGAATCACCATTGTGGCCAGAGGGGACGAGATCATTCTGGAGCAGATTGAAAAGCAGCTTTTAAAGCTGGTGGATGTGGTGGATATCAAGAGGCTGGATCCGGACAGTTCTGTGTGCAGAGAGCTGGTGCTTTTAAAAGTGCTCTGCAATGAGCAAAACCGGCAGAATATCATATCCATTGCAGATATTTTCCGGGCGAAAATCGTAGATGTTTCCATAGAGTCACTGGTGATTGAACTGGTAGGAAGCCAGAGCAAGATCGAGGCATTCCTGCGCATGCTGCGGGGAGTGGAGATTTTGGAGCTTGCCCGTACCGGCATTACTGGTCTGTCCAGGGGGACTTTCGATGTGAAGATACCGGATCAGGACGGAAAACTTGTGGACTACGATTTTATAAAAGCAGAATAACACGCAAACACATTTTAAGACAATGGAGGAAAAGACAATGGCAAAAATTTACTATCAGGAAGACTGTAATCTTTCCATGCTGGAAGGAAAGACGATCGCAGTCATCGGCTACGGAAGCCAGGGACATGCTCATGCCCTGAATGCAAAGGAGTCCGGATGTCATGTGATCATCGGTCTTTATGAGGGAAGCAAGTCCTGGAAGAGGGCAGAAGAGCAGGGCTTTGAGGTGTATACAGCTGCAGAAGCGGCAAAAAAAGCAGATGTTATCATGATTCTGATCAACGATGAGCTGCAGGCTTCCATGTATAAGAAAGACATTGAGCCGAACCTGGAAGAAGGCAACATGCTGATGTTCGCCCATGGTTTTAATATTCATTTCAGTCAGATTGTGCCGCCGAAGAATGTGGATGTGACGATGATTGCGCCCAAAGGACCGGGCCATACGGTCAGAAGCGAGTATCAGGCAGGAAAAGGTGTTCCGTGTCTGGTGGCGGTGCATCAGGATGCAACCGGCAAGGCTTTGGAGAAGGCGCTGGCTTATGCGCTGGCCATCGGCGGTGCAAGGGCAGGCGTTTTGGAGACCACATTCCGCACGGAGACCGAGACCGACCTGTTTGGTGAGCAGGCAGTTCTGTGCGGCGGCGTGTGCGCATTGATGCAGGCAGGTTATGAGACGTTGACCGAAGCAGGCTATGATCCGAGAAATGCTTATTTTGAGTGTATCCATGAGATGAAACTGATCGTGGATCTGATCTATCAGTCCGGTTTCGAGGGAATGAGATACTCCATCTCCAACACGGCAGAGTACGGCGATTATATCACCGGGCCGAAGCTGATCACAGAAGAGACCAAGAAGACCATGAAGAAGATCTTAAAAGATATTCAGGATGGTTCTTTTGCAAAAGAGTTTCTGCTGGATATGTCCGCAGCAGGCGGACAGGCTCATTTCAAGGCCATGAGGAAGCTGGCTGCAGAGCATCCGTCTGAGAAAGTCGGAAAAGAAATTCGGAAACTGTACAGCTGGAACGGAGAGGACAAGCTGCTCGACAATTAAAAGAGACATTTCAAATACACGGTTCGGAAGCTGACTTTTTAGAAGGTCAGCTTCCTGTTTTCAAAGACCGAAAGTTTGGGCAGAGGGAAAAGGAGTAAGCCATGAGGAAAGAAAAATATTCCGTTTGGCAGGTAAAATGCCTGTTTGTGACCTTTCATTTGCTGCTGGTGGCATATGCGGTTTTGTTTCTGCATCCTTTTTACGGATCGAATGATGAATTTACCCTGGCAGCCATTGCATCGGGGGCATATGGTGATTACACACAGTATTTTATCTATATTCACAGTGGATTTGGATGGATTTTGAAGCTGTTTTATATGCTGGTACCAGGATGGAACTGGTATACGATTGTCATGTATGGGATGATTTTTCTGTCTCTGACGGCGATTGGATTTGTCTGGATCGAAAGGGGCAAAAAGACCGGTGGAATTCTGGCCATGATGCTTTTGCTGGCCTGTCTGCAGCCCTTGTACGTGGAATTTCAGTATACGAAGACTGCAGCAGTGGTGACGGCTGCCGGATATGTACTGCTGTTTGAATGGGCGAAAAAGAGGAAAAAAGAACCCATCGCGGCAGCTGCAGGAATTGTATGGCTGCTTCTTGGGAGCTGGATCCGGTTTCACGCGTTCGGGATGGTCAGCCTGATGGCTTTTGGCATGTGGCTGATCCGTGCCTGGCAGGTATGGAAGGACCGGGACTGGAAGGGATTTTTCCTTTGGGACTGTATGCCCTTTGTGTTGGCTTTTGGGCTGATCTTTGGAAGCATTGTAATGGAAAATGTGCTGGTATATACGCCGGGCAGTCCGGAGGCTCATTATCGGGAATATGACCGGGCCAGGCAGAAACTTTTGGACTATGGGGTTCCAGAGTGGGATACGTACCAGGCGGAATATGAGGCGCTTGGGCTGACCCGGACGGACTGTATCAATCTGGAAAACTGGCTGATCGCAGATTATGATCGCTATACAGCGGATACCTTTCAGCAAATTGTCGCGTTCCGGCAGGATCTTCCCTTTCAGTGGGAATATCTGGTGGATTATCTGGTGATTTTAGCAAAAAAACCGCTGTTTTTACTTGGATTTTTGATGACGATTCTCTGGCTTCTTCCACTTTCTGCCATAAAAGTACGAAAAAACTGGATCAGTGTCGGTTATCCATATGCGGCGCTGCTTGGGATCTATCTGTATTTTATTAAAATATACCGGGTGCTGCCGATTGTAGTAACAGCATGTCTTTTGAGTTTTGTAATTTTTATCTGGTCAGCGGCGGGGGAGGAGATTACATTTTCCTGGGAAAAGAAGCTTTCTAAGAGGGGGCTTCTGACTGCCGGTGCGGGCGGTTTTTTTGTGACGGCTGGAATCTGTGTCCATATGCTGGTTACACCGGTCTTTCAGCTGCCAGTGCAGGAATCAAAGCCCAGTGTTGCCTTTCGGGCATTGTATGACACCATAAGCAAAAATAAGGAGATCTACTATGCGTTTGATCCTTTTACCAATAATGGAGTGGAGCTTGGTTATTCGATCCTGGAAAAAATACCGGAAGATTATCTGACCAATATTTTTACACTGGGGGGCTGGGAGACGGAATCCCCTCAGGTGGTTTCAAACCTGAATGTATACGAGCAGAGAAGCCTTCTGACGTCGCTTTATAAAAGCGACCGGGCGGTTTTGATTTCCAACACCCTGTTGGAGCATATGATGCTACATCTGCAGGATACGTATGATGGTATTTTTATCACATACTCCAAGCTCAATCAAATCGGAGATTTTGATCTGTTTGCACTGAATTATAAAATGTCGGGTCTGAAGGATACGACAAAGTTCCATGCTTCGCTGGACAGAACTTACACGGCAGAGAATGAACGGTATGATGTGTTCGAGGCAACGGTTGAGATGACGCCGGAAGAGCTTCAGGGAAAGAGTGTCTTTCTCTGGATGGAGAGTGTGGAGAGCGGAAAGAGGCGAATGTACCAGGGAGTATGGCTTCAGCAGGATGAAGACGGGCTGTATTCGATGCTGTATGACACAGCGCTTTGTGATACTGACCAGGTGCGGTTTACAATTCCCAAACTGAGTTATCCGCTGGACGACCGGTATGAAGTCCGCATTGTGATCCGGGACGGGGATAAAGGAAGAAAACTTGTGACGGAAAACAACCTGTATCAGCCATAAAACAAAAGGGAGATGAGAAGGATGAAAAAAAGACAGGCAAATTTTGAATTGCTTCGGATCCTGTGTATGTACATGATTGTGGTTGGGCACTGTCTGTTTCATGGCAGGGTGACGGCAAAATTGGGATATGGGACGACCAATTATTTTCTGTCCTATCTGATTCAGTCTTTCTCAGTGGTTCATGTGAATTGTTTTGTGATGCTTGCAGGGTATTTTTCCATCGACCGGGAATTCAAGGCACAGAGACTTCTGCGGCTCTGGAGGCAGATCATGTTTTATTCGGTGGTTATTTGCATGGTCTTTGGACTGTGGGGCGGTGTGACCGGCAGAGATATCCTGCTGGCTTTGTTTCCCATCTCTGCGCGGAACTACTGGTTTGCCTCGGTCTATATGGCGCTGGTTCTTCTGATGCCCTTTGCCGGGATGCTGGCAGTCAGGCTGACAAAAAGACAGTATCAGTATCTTTTGATCCTGTTGGGACTTTTTTTCAGCGTAAATCATATGATTTTCCGGGTGAACACTTATGGAGCCTGTGACGGCAGAGATCTGACCTGGTTTTTGTTCCTGGCGTTTCTTGCAGGGTATATAAAGCTGCATACCCGTCAGGATCGGCGATATTTTTGGTATGGCTTTTTGGGATATGTGTTTGCTTCCCTTGGAGTGCTGGCCAGTGTCTACCTCAGTGTGAAACTGCATCAGGAGGAGATCGAGTATTTTCTGAACTACAATTCTCCGCTGGCGCTGCTGGCAACGGTCTGCCTGTTTCTCTGTGTTAAGAATATGCCCTGGAAGGAGACCAGGCTGGACGGAGTCATCCGGAAAGTTGCAGGAGCGGCTTTTGGCGTTTATTTGATTCATGACCATTATCTGATCCGTTATCCGGTGTGGGATTTGTTCCGGGCCAGTAAGGTGGCAAGAACCCATTGGGCAGTCATTTATACAGTTGCGATCGGTCTGGTAGTGTATGGGGCGTGTACCTGTCTGGAGCTGGTTCGCCAGAAGCTGTTCTGGATTGTGGGTAGAGGTTATGAAAAGAGTCTATTATATAAGAAGGAACAGGAAATTCTGGAACGTATGAACCGTCTGTTTACTGGCAATAAGCCTTGTGCCGGAACCGGAAATCAAAGAGAAGCAGAAGAATAACTTCTTAAAAATATAGGATGTGGTATGATCTGACTTGATCGTTGCTATGAACGGCCCCTCGGGCCGTGAATAGTAACGAAGGCATATGGCCGGATGTCGAAAAATGTAAAAAGAGGTTGCAGAGTTTCTGTTGTCAGAGGTATAATGGGATTGCAGGAGGGCAGCAAAATCTAAAACTGGGAGGGGAAACATATGCTGGATGAAAAAGATCTGCAGGCGGTCCGGGAGATTGCAGCAGAAGTTACTACCGATGTAGTTGTGAGACTGGTGCCTGATATTGTCGCAAAGGTTACGACAAAAATTATTGATGAACGGGTACCAAAGATCATTGACGAGAGAGTACCAAAGATTATTGACGAGAGAGTGCCAAAGATCATTGACGAGAGAGTACCAAAGATCATTGATGAGAGAGTACCAAAGATCATTAACAAACAAGTGCCCAGAATCATTGACCGGCGTGTGCCGGGCATGATCAGAAAGGCAATTCATGATTCTGAGGTCATGCTTCTGGATGAGATGGAGCGTTTTGACCGGAAGAATGAAAAGAAGTTCGCAGAGATTCAGAAGGATCAAAGGGAACTGAAAGAACTTTACCGAATGATTAAGAACGAGCAGGAAACCATCACCATGATGCTGAAACAGTTGCAGGATCATGAGGTACGGATTACCAGGTTGGAGACACAGACCGCATAAAATAGTTTAAAATACAAAAGATAAAAACTCCTGCTTGACAATTTCCAGTGTTTTTGATATGATACATTCCAGTGAAATAAGTAAATGCGTAGATGAGGAATAGTACATACGGACTGGATTTCAGAGAGCTGACGGTTGGTGCGAGGCAGTGGAAGGGACGTTTGGAACTCGCCTCGGAGCGGCTGTCCAAAATCTTTTGTGGATGTCCATGGAAGAGAGTAGATACAGACGGGACCCTGCCGTTACAAAGGGAAGGATATAAGAGCTTGCATCCGTATCCGATAAGTGTGTGAATCATTCATGAAATCAGAGTGGTACCGCGTAGGACAGTTTGTCTTTCGTCTCTGGGTTATTATAACCGGGGATGGAGGGCTTTTTTTATTCCCGCGGGCAACGAGCCAAGTGGCCGCTTGCAGACATTTGGCGACTGCCGCGAGGGTCAAATACCCCGCTGCTCTGCAGCACTGCAAGTTTGATACCCCGTTGCTTGCAGCGGGGTCTTTGATTTCCGGAAGTGAAGAACCGGGGCTTTGCGCGGCGTGTTTATTTCGCAAGTGTTGTGAGGGCCAGATGCCCTGCATCCTCTGCGGATTTCACTTCTGCAGAAAATCTGCATAATAAAAAGACAGGAGAATAGACAGGATGAATTACAAAAAGTATACCAGACAGTATTTTATGCCTCCAAAAACCTGTATGGAGTGGGCGAAAAAAGAGTATGTGGACCAGGCACCAGTATGGTGCAGCGTGGACCTTCGGGACGGGAATCAGGCCCTTGTGGTTCCCATGACCCTGCAACAGAAGTTGGATTTCTTCGGACTTCTTGTCAAAATTGGTTTTAAGGAAATAGAGGTAGGGTTCCCGGCGGCCTCCGAGACGGAATATGAATTTCTCAGAGCTTTGATTGAGCAGAATCTGATTCCGGATGATGTGACGGTACAGGTACTGACCCAGGCAAGGGAACATATTATCCGTAAGACGTTTGAGGCTTTAAAAGGTGCGAAAAATGCCATTGTGCATGTCTACAATTCCACGTCCCTGGCACAAAGAGAGCAGGTCTTTCATAAAACGAAGGAAGAGATTCTGCAAATTGCCGTCGAAGGGGCAAAACTTTTGAAGGAACTGACCGAAGAAGAGGGAGCCGATTATCGCTTTGAGTACAGTCCGGAGAGCTTCACCGGAACGGAGCCCGAATATGCCCTTGAGGTGTGCAATGCCGTTTTGGATGTGTGGCAGCCGACAAAAGAAAAAAAAGCCATCATTAACCTTCCGGTAACGGTACAGCTTTCCATGCCTCATGTCTATGCACAGCAGATTGAGTATATGAGCAAGCATTTAAAATACAGAGATCATGTGCTTTTGTCTCTTCATCCGCACAATGACCGGGGATGCGGAGTTGCCGATACGGAGATGGGACTTCTTGCGGGAGCTGACCGGGTGGAAGGAACACTTTTTGGCAATGGAGAGCGTACCGGCAACGTGGATCTGGTCACAGTAGCCATGAATATGTATGCGCAGGGTGTCGATTCAAAGCTGGATTTTGCGAATATGAATGAGATCTGTGAAGGTTATGAACAGTACACGGGTATGAAGGTCAACGAGCGCAATCCTTACAGCGGTGCTCTTGTATTTGCGGCTTTCTCCGGATCTCATCAGGATGCCATTGCCAAAGGCATGAAATGGATCGACGAAAAATCGCCGGATCACTGGACCGTGCCTTATCTTCCCATCGATCCGCAGGATGTGGGAAGAAGCTATGATGCAGACGTGATTCGGATCAACAGTCAGTCCGGCAAAGGCGGAGTTGGCTATATCCTGGAACGCAATTACGGAATCGTTCTGCCTCCGAAGATGCGGGAGGCCATGGGGTATGCGGCCAAAGCAGTGTCCGATGCGCAGAACAAGGAGCTGCAGCCCACAGAGATCTATCAGGTGTTCGAGGCAAAATTTGTCGGAATCAAGACCCCTTATCAGATTCTGGAAGTACATTTCAAACAGGTAAATGGTATTACGACAGAGATCACTACTTATTATGAAGGGGAGAAGCGGGTGACGACCGCTTCTGGTAATGGTCGTCTGAATGCGGTGAGCAATGCACTGAAAAAAGCTTATGGATTCAACTACAAACTGGTCACCTACCAGGAGCATGCATTGACAGTCAGCTCCAGTTCCAGTGCCATCGCCTATGTGGGAATTCAGACTCCGGACGGCAAAATTCACTGGGGAGCAGCCATTGATCCGGATATCATCCATGCTTCCATTGATGCACTGCTGACAGCAATTAACCATTCGGTACAATAAGTTAGTTACAAAAAACGGGGACGTTTTTCACATTTTTTTGTGAAAAGCGTTCTTTTTTTTGAATTCTGTCATAAAAATGAAAAAAATCGTTCATAATAGTTAACAAAATCGTAATATTTATATTGACATTTAGATTTGTCCCAGGCTATAATGCCAACTTGTAGCAGACAGAGAAAAACGAAAGGATGCCTTGTCTGCTCCCTGCGGCAGCTTGCAGTTTTGCCGAAGGAAAATGAAACAGAAAAGGAGAGTATGTATGCGTAGATGCTATCGAGGTGCTGCGCTTGCCCTTGGGGGAGTCCTCATGACAAGCATGACATCTCTGAATTCCTGCAGTTTAGGGTCTTTGACCGTATATGCTGCAGAGGATGCGCTGACAGAAGAGCTTAAAACAGCTTTTCAGGAGGACGTCCTGACAGGGGAAGAAAACGTCGAAACAGATATACCTGCAGAGGAACATGAGCATTATTTAACAGAAGAAGGATCGGAAAACCTGATGTCAGATGATATGGGCGAAGAAGAAACAGAAATACAGGAAACGAAGACTTCTGCGGGAGAGGAAACGGTGACGGAAGATTCATCTTTGGCAGAAGAAAAAGAGATGCCGGAAGAACCAGAGGAACTGGTGCAGACGGCGGCAGAGCCGGCCATGGTGACCGGGAGCAGTATTTGCCTGGAAGAATCGGAGTATCAGGTACTCCTCAAAATAGTAGAAGCAGAAGCCGGCGGAGAAGATTTGGCTGGCAGGATGCTGGTGGCCAATGTGGTCATCAACCGTGTGAAAAATGAAAGTTTTCCCAATACAGTCACGGAAGTCGTCTATCAAAGAGAAGGAGGCAGAGCCCAGTTTTCGCCCATCTCTGATGGAAGAATCAACAGTGTCAGCGTCTCTCAGGAGACTGTGGACGCGGTGCAAAGAGCCATGAACGGAGAAGACATTTCTGCAGGGGCCCTTTACTTCCGGTCTGTATACAGCAAGAGCAGCTGGTTCGACAGTTCCTTAAACCGGGTTTTAGAACATGGAAATCATATTTTTTATGCAATGTGAGGAAAGAGGCAGGAAGCCTCTTTCTTTTTTTGGATACCTGTGATACAATGTGCGCTAGAGTGTGTTTGAAAATTTTTGCCGGCTGTACATCACGGTTTGTGGGAATGAATTCTTGCACATGTCTAAGGGCAAGGGCCTGGAATAACGAAAGCAGAGGAATGAGATATGATGCAAATACAATATAAGAGCACAAGAGGCGGGCAGTCAGGGGTGACTGCATCCAGGGCAATTCTTCAGGGACTGGCAAAAGACGGAGGGCTGTTTGTTCCAGAACAGATTCCGGTGCTGACGGTTTCTTTCAGGGAGTTGTCCCGGATGTCTTACCAGGAAACTGCTTATGAAGTGATGAAGCTTTTTCTGACGGATTTTACGGAAGAAGAACTGAGACACTGCATCAGCAGTGCTTACGACAAGAAATTTGATACAGAGGTCATCGCACCACTGGCAAAGGCAAGCGGAGCTTATTATCTGGAATTGTTCCACGGAGCAACCATCGCATTTAAAGATATGGCCCTTTCGATTCTGCCCCATCTGATGACCACAGCGGCGAAAAAGAATCAGATTGAGGAGGAGATCGTGATTTTGACAGCCACATCCGGAGACACGGGAAAGGCGGCTATGGCAGGATTTGCAGATGTGCCGGGAACAAGGATCGTGGTCTTTTATCCCAAGGACGGAGTCAGTCCGGTCCAGGAAAAACAGATGGTCACTCAGAAAGGAAACAATACATGTGTCGTTGGTATCCGGGGAAATTTTGATGATGCCCAGAGTGGGGTCAAAGCTATTTTCGGCGATCAGGAGCTGGCACAGAAGCTTCAGAAGGCCGGTTTCCGGTTTTCCAGTGCCAATTCCATCAATATCGGCCGTCTGGTGCCCCAGATCGTATACTATGTCTATGCGTACGCAAAGCTGCAGGAAAGCGAAGAACTGTCAGAAGGCGAGAAGATAAATGTTGTTGTGCCCACGGGCAATTTTGGCAATATTTTGGCTGCCTACTATGCAAAACAGATCGGGGTACCCATCGAAAAGCTGATCTGTGCTTCCAACGAGAATCGGGTGTTGTATGACTTCTTCCGAACCGGGGAATATGACAGAAACCGTCCTTTTATTCTGACGACTTCTCCGTCTATGGATATTCTGATTTCCAGCAATCTGGAGCGCCTTTTGTATCTGATCGCAGACGGAGATGCCAGGAAAGATGCGGAACTGATGGATGCTCTGGCGTCGGAAGGAAAGTACAGGATTACCCCAAAGATGCAGGAAAAACTTTCGGATTTCCTCGGTTATTATGCAACGGAGGAAGATACGGCCAAGATCATTGCAAAGATCTATGAGGATACGGGTTATGTGCTGGATACTCACACGGCAGTTGCCGCCTGTGCGTATCAAACGTATAGGGAGGAGACAAAGGATCCGACCAAAACCGTGATTGCCTCCACTGCAAGTCCTTATAAGTTTACCAGAAGTGTTATGGAGGCGATTGACCGAAATCGTTACGGCAGGATGGGGGATTTTGAATTGATGGACGAGCTGTCTGCCATCTCAGGAACGGATATTCCAGGAGCTATTGAGGAGATCCGTACGGCGCCGGTACTTCACAATACCGTATGTGAAGTCCATGAGATGAAAAAGACGGTTCTTGGATTTCTTGGTGTAGAATAGGAGAACAAAATGGGGTTTGACGGAATATTCAATATGCTTGACATTCTTGTGCTGGGATTTGGGCTTTATGCCATGTATGCAGCCTTTGTGCTGAAGCGGGAGGGAAAAATCATCCGTACTTTTCTGGTATTCAAGGATACCGATCTGAATTCCTGCAGGGATCTTCAAGGTTATGCCAACTGTATGTCTCCGAAGCTCTGGACGCTGGGGACCGTGATGGTGGTATACAGCGGAATTTCCCTTATGAATACGTATGTGGTGGAAATCTGGACGCTTTTCTGGCTGATGATGGCAGTCTTTCTTGTGGTCCTTTTCTGGTATGGGCTGGAAGTAAAGAAGGCCATGAAAAAATACTTTTGACTTGACTTTTTCACGACAGAATGTATAATGGAGCATGACGGCAAAGAATCATGTCGCGGAAGCGGTCCGCTTCAGGCGGAGAATTCTGCAAAACAGAATTTTTTGATGCTGTTAGGTTTATCTATATGGGGTATAGTACCCGGTTATAAAATGAGGAGGACACGATTATGTCAACAAAAGCGTATTACCCGCTCAGTGAAATCGGCAAAGGCAAGCCTGGTTTCTCAAAAACACGTTCCATCATCGAGGCTGCATTTTACGGAAATAATGTAGTAAAAGTGAATACCCTCAAGGAAGCTTATGATTTAGCAAAGAATTCTCCGGGAACCATCGTCACTGACATGCCTGTGTACAGAGGCGAGGAGTTCGGCCTGGAAAAAGATGCAAAAGTTCTTTTGTTCAACGACGGCGCAGTGACCGGACGTTATGCAGCAGCACGCCGGATCAAGGGAGAGCCGGGTGTTGATGAAGAAAAACTGGATAAAATTGTTATGGATGCGATCTATGAGACCCGCTGGAAAACCATGTACCACGCAGAGTGCTACGCAGGTCTGGATCCGGAATTCATGGCAAAGATTCACCTTCTGATTCCGGAAGGAGAGGAGAATCTTCTCTATAACTGGATGATCAACTTCCAGTATATGTCTGATGACTATGTAAAAATGTATAAAAAGTCCAAACCCATCGGCGATGGCAAAGAGCCGGATATCTATATCTTCTCCGATCCCCAGTGGACACCGGTGGAGCGCCCAGATCTGGATTTCAGCTGCCTGAGCGATCCGCTGACTCTGTGTTATTTTGACACCAACCAGAACTGCGCAGCGATTCTTGGCATGAAGTATTTTGGTGAGCACAAGAAAGGTACTCTGACCATGGCATGGGCGCTGGCAAACCGGAACGGTTATGCAAGCTGCCACGGCGGACAGAAAGAGTATGCGCTTTCTGACGGAAGAAAATATGTGGCTTCTGTATTCGGTCTGTCCGGATCCGGCAAATCCACACTGACCCATGCACAGCATGGCGGCAAATACGGCATCACCGTTCTTCATGACGATGCATTTATCATCAATACGGAGACATGTGCTTCCGTAGCCATCGAGCCGACCTATTTTGACAAGACGGCAGATTATCCCACCGGATGCCCGGACAACAAATATCTGCTGACTGCTCAGAACTGCTCCGCTACAATGGATGAGGACGGCAAGATTCAGCTGGTAACAGAAGATATCCGTAACGGCAACGGCCGTGCCATCAAGTCCAAACTGTGGTCTCCGAACCGTGTGGATAAGATCGATTCTCCGGTCAATGCTATCTTCTGGATTATGAAAGACCCGACCATCCCGCCGGTAGTGAAGCTGAAAGGTTCTGCTCTGGCATCTGTTATGGGTGCGACGCTGGCAACCAAGACTTCCACCGCAGAGCGTGTGGCTGCAGGCACCGATCTGAATGCACTTCGTATTGTGCCTTATGCAAACCCGTTCCGTACTTATCCTCTGGTCAATGACTATGAGAAATTTAAGAAGCTGGTGGAGGAGAAGAACGTAGACTGTTACATCGTCAACACCGGTGACTTTATGGGCAAGAAGGTCCAGAAAGAAGATACCCTTGGAATTCTTGAGGATATCGTGGAAGGCAAGGCAGACTTCAAGCAGTGGGGTCCCTTCGAGGATATTGAGATCATCAATGACTGGAGCGGAAAGAGCGGAGACTTCACACCGAATCTGCAGGATGCAGACTATGTAGAGGCTCTGAAAAATGCGATGAAGAACCGTGTGGATGCAGTGGCGAAGTTCGCTACCGCAAAAGGCGGCTATGACAAGCTTCCGGATGAGGCACTGGCTGCACTGGAGAAGCTGGTAAAAGAGCTGGCATAATGTTTGTGAAATAGATAACAAAGGGGCTGTCTGGAAAGGCGGTCCTTTTGTTTTGTACGAAAATCGTATTCCTGGTATCGCAATGGAAGTAGAATATATGTTCGATCATAAACCATAGAGAGAAATCATAGAATAAATCATGGAAAAGCATACCAGTGTACTGGTCTTGTCACATTTTCCAGAAATTTGAAAAATTGGAACAAGTTTTTGTGCACTGTGGTTGTCAAACCAGGAAAAATAGGTTATACTAGAGATACAGATTTCCTGGGGTGTTCGAGAGCCCTGTCATTTTGAACCTACATTTACGTTCATGGGATTCCAAGATCGCAAGCCGGATGTCATGCCTCCGTCTTAGGAGACGCCAGTGGAAGGCTGATGGCTTGTTGAGGTTACCCACCTAGCTTGTGGCTAGGCGTCAAAATACAGGGAACGGCACTTTGGGAAATGAAAGATACCGGGTATTGCAAAGAACTTGCAGTACCCGTTTTTTACGTCACAAAAAAGAAGTGTGTCCTGTGAGACAAAAACGCTCCTGTGGGGGTCATAAGAGGGCAGAATGACAGGATGGCGCAGGCGTGTCTGTGTACAATCCTGCAGAGCAGTATGGGTCAAAGGCAGGCAGACGTTTACAAGGGGGGACTCGGATGTATATAAAGAGACTGAAGCAAAAGGCGATGCTTCTGATTGTTCTGGCGGGATTTCTGATCCTGCTTATCATGCCCGCAAGGGACAGCAGAGAAGAGGAGCCCCCACAAGAGGGCGAACAGCTGGTGATTCCGGAAGAAGAGGAAGAATACACGGCAGTTCCGGAAGAAGTATGGGAAATGCCAGGGGCCGATGCAAAAATTCGGGTTCTGATACTGGCAGAAGACGGCGGGATTCATCATGCGAACAAAGAACTTGCGCGGGAGTATCCGGGGGAGCTTCAGTATTTTGAAGAAGAAGCCGGATGGGTGATTGTCAACGAAGTGCCCCTGGAAGAATATCTGTGCAGAGTTGTGCCAAGCGAGATGCCGTCCGCTTACGCAAAAGAAGCACTGAAAGCGCAGGCAGTCTGTGCGCGGACTTATGCAGTCTGGCAGATGCGGGAGTATGCATACCCGGAGTATGAGGCTCATGTGAACGACAGTGTATCTTATCAGGTATACAATCAAATTGAGAGTCAGGAGACCACCAGCCAGGCAGTGGCGGCGACAGAAGGGCAGATCATGCTCTGGGAGGACGGACCGGTAAAGGCATATTATTTTGCCACCTCATGCGGCAGCACAACGGATGAGAACATCTGGGAAAAAGGAGACCGAAAGCAGACTCCCTACATAGCCGGAAGGCGGATCGGAACTTCCGAAAATGATCACGATCTGACCGATGAAGAGACCTTTTCTTCATTTATCCGCAAAAAGCATGAAGGAGATCTGGAAATTTCGGAACCCTGGTACCGCTGGAACTGCTATGTGTCTCTGGATCAGATCCGGCAGAATGTTGCCACCTGGGCAAAGGCAAGGGCGCAGCGCTCGGAAGAAGGAATTCTTCTAAAAGAAGGGGACAGTTTCGTACACCAGGAGGTGGACAGCATCGGGGAGATTCAAAAAGCAGAGATTCAGCTTCGCAATACCGGAGGTGCCGTGCAGGAACTTCTTTTAACCGGAAGCGACGGAACAATGAAGGTTACATATGAATACAATATCCGTCTGATGCTGGGAGTCCCCGGCGGGGAAATACATAAGAACGACGGAAACATCAGTGAGGGTGGAAACCTTCTGCCCAGCGGCTATTTTGTCATGGAGCCGGTGGAGGAAGAAGGAACGCTTACCGGATATCAGATCTACGGCGGGGGGCTGGGCCACGGCGCCGGTATGAGCCAGAATGGGGCAAAGGTGCTGGCGGAGGAAGGGTATGGCTATGACGAGATCCTTCAGTATTTTTATCATGAAATCCGCCTTGCAAGATTAGAATAGATAAGGTATGATAATACACAATTATGAAAAAGGAGCAGCGGGCAGAAAAGATGATACGTATGATCAGCACAGTTCTGGATATGAAAAAAGAAATGGAGAAAAGCCATGTGGGAGCTTACGCGGCGCAGTCGGCTTATTTTATCATGCTCTCCTTTCTTCCTCTGATTATTCTGCTTTTATCCGTAATCCAGTTTACCGGCATTGGAAAGGCAGATCTGTACCATTTGATTCAGGAGGTGGTACCCCTGGGGTTTCAGAGCTGGCTTTTTGGGATCATTGACGAGATGTACAGCCGCACGGTGGCTACGGTTTCCATCTCCGCGCTGGTGACGGTCTGGTCTTCGGGCAAAAGCTTTATGGCGCTGAACCGTGGAATGAATGCCATCTGCCATGTGGAAAAGCGGCAGAATTATTTTCAGATGCGTCTTCGGGGGGCAGTTTTTGCAATTCTGTTTGTACTTCTGATTGCAGCTACCCTTCTTCTGATCGTGTTCGGTACGTCGATTCACGAGTTGTTTGCCGTATACTTTCCGTTTCTGGCGATTTTTACCCGGATTATCCTTTCGTTCCGGATGGTGCTCATGCTTGCTTTGTTCACCTTTTATTTTGCGCTTTTGTATATGGTGCTGCCCAGCCGCCGGGCCGGTTTTATCGATCAGCTTCCAGGTGCACTTTTTGCGGCGGCGGGCTGGTACCTGTTTTCCTACGGATTTTCCATCTATATTGAGTACAGTCACGCCTTCAACATGTACGGCAGCCTGACAACTTTAGTTCTTCTGATGTTCTGGCTGTATTTTGTCATGTATATTGTACTGATCGGAATGGAACTGAATTAGTGGC